>Ga0208133_1000275_pt1 | contig 20589 bp, 17 predicted proteins | sample ColrivemetaGS535_FD_187595 | JGI IMG/M metagenome (GOLD analysis project Ga0208133, IMG submission 187595) | Estuarine microbial communities from the Columbia River estuary, USA - metaG S.535 (SPAdes) (version 2) | ecosystem: Environmental > Aquatic > Marine > Intertidal zone > Estuary | place... | reverse complement strand
ATCAAAGAATGTTATTTGTTCTTTGTTTTTAAATCTTCTCCAGAAGAATGCGCTAAGAACAACCCCATAGTCCATGAACCTGACACGTGTTTCGTCTGTTCCTTGATTGTTTTTAAGTACGATAAGATCATCAAACTGATGATGCCAAATGGGATAAAATACAGTAGCACTTGCATTACGAATACCTCCTTGACTGCAACTTCTTAAGTCTCCAAACCATTTCTTTAAGAACGGTATCATGCCGGTATGCATAATTTCGCCACCACGAATAGGACTACCTAATGGTCGTAATCGTCCTATCTCTAAGCCAATGCCAGCTCGCTTGCTAGCATATTTTGCCATCATTTCACCAGAAGCGAAAATACTATCCAAGTCATCATCACTGCGAATAAGTACGCACGAACTGAATTGTTTAGTAGGGGTACCGAGACCAGCAAGGACAGGGGTAGCAAGAGTAAATAATCCATCAGATGCGGCATTGTAGTATTCCTTTATATAACGCATTCTAGCGTTGTTTGGTTCTTCACTATGAAATACTGTTGCGGCAGCTACCATGTATCTGATTTGAGGTGTTTCATATGTTTGTTTAGTAGAACGATTCTTTACTAGGTATTTTTCAATCAATTGTTCAATGGCGGCATAACTATATTGTTCGTCCTTAGAATGATCCAACATGTCATCCATCTTATTCCAATCTTCTTCACTATACCATTCTAGTAGTTCTGGCGTATATAATCCTGTAGCAACATTAGTTACTACAATATCATAAAGACGGGGAGGTGCATAGTTACCATATACATCCTTCCTAAGCATTGATAATCGTTGTTTACCTGCTACGTATTGATAGTTTGTGTGACCTACATCTGGATTGTTTTCCACGTCAATTAAATCTACTACTGCCCGTAATGTAATTCCATCAATTTCTTGTGTTGAAATTCCATCATAGAAGTGTAGTTGTGATTTTATCTCTACCATTGAAGGGCTAACATCAGCTATCCCCACACATATTTTTGCCACTTGTGCTTGCCATTTTTCTAACATTAATGGCTCTTTTGTCCCATCTCTTTTGGTGACGTATATCTTCATGTTTTACCCTATTTTCTTATTAATTATTGTTATATCTAATTGTTGTACTATTTTAAAATCTTGTAGATTATTACTTATCACGGTGTTTGGCCAGTAATTAAGCAGATATTTTGCGTTGTCTACCAAGACTAATGATGTATCATTTCCTTGACTATCAGTAGCTAACACAAACTCTATATCAGTAATATTCATTAATAGTAGAGTATAGCACATTCCTAGTCCTCTTGCAAGCGTACAGTAGGTGTTTTCTACCAAAAGCTCCCAAGGACCGGGCCAAGTGGGTAAATCAATTGGGTGTAGATAGTGGTTGACTAATGGGGCATATTGCCACCATTTGTCAATTTCTACACATTGTTGAGATAAATCAAGATCCTTGATTTTATTGCGTAAATTATACCAAGATTGTAATCTATTGTCGTAAGACGATTGAAATGTATTCATTAGATAACTACTTATCTAATTTACAAAGAATGGTTATAATCCTAGTTTTTTACGAATGTTTGTAGCACTTATGGCGTGAATTTTATCGTCAAATGTTTCTTGTTCAATTTTATAACCAACATCACGACCATAAGTAATGTTAGTGATATTTGGAACAACTTGAATTTCATATTGACCTTGATATAGCATATCCAAATCACGTTTAATGAATGATTTGACCTTTTCTATTTCAAATGGGTTACTACCTTGCCAGCCTTGACAGTCACGTATTTGAATAACAACTTGTCCTGTTTTATTGATAGCACGTTCAAAGAGGGCACGATGTCCATCATGCCATGGTTGCCAGCGTCCTAGCATTTGTACCGTTTCTTTTTGCCAATTGAATGTTGGTCTACGTCTATTGTCATATAGATGTGCAAAGATGAATTCACTCCATTTTTCTGAGTTTTGTTCTGTGATACGGAAGTCATATACTTCTGGTGGGACGAATGCTTTATTAGTATCTTCGTATCTACCTTCAGTGATTGTATCAACCCATATTGTCCAATCAGCTTTGAAGTTATTACGCATTTCAACTAATGGTGCAACAAAGTCACATATGACGTAGTCCATATCTGGCATGTTATCTGCTAGTTCACGCATACGTAGACTTTGACGGATGCGACCCTCTTTACTGAAGTCCCAGTCGTTATATTTTTTACGTACATCGTCGGCGTTTAGCCAAGCTACACGTTTGTTAGCTGTTTGTAGATGTCCGAGTAGATGTTGTGCCAGATAAGTTTTGCCGGCGCCGGGCAAGCCCATAATAAGAATACGTTGTGTCATGTTTTATCTCCTGATATAAAAATATTTATAGTAGAGATAGCTTACCCGTATATTTTATTATTTTTAACCATAGGCTGCGGCCGACAAACTACTTCTAGCAGTTCCTACACCAGTAGTATCTGTAGCAACAACACCGATATTTGATACTAGATTAGTAACTGACACTCTTGGTCCACTATTGGGTACCCCATATCCAAATATAGCTTTATCTGTACCATAACCTGCAGCTGCCGTGTAAAATCTTGCAGTACCAACACCTGTAGTATCACTTGCAAGTACACCTGTATTTGATACTAGGTTGGTTAATGAGTATGTTGAAGCTCCAATGCCATATCCAAATATAGCTTTATCTGTACCATAACCTGCGGCCGCAAGACCATATCTAGCAGTACCTACACCTGCAGTATCATTTGCAACTACTCCGGTGTTTGATACTAGGTTAGTTATTGCTGTTACTGATCCGGTGCTCCCGTAGCCAAATATAGCTTTATCTGTGCCGTATCCAGCTGCCGCAAGACTTAATCTAGCAGTACCTACTCCTGTAGTATCAGTAGCTACTACTCCTGCGTTTGATACTAGGTTTGTCATTGATGCAGTGACAGATGTATATCCATATCCAAATATAGCTTTGTCTGTTCCATAACCAGCGGCTGCAAGAGTTCTTCTAGCAGTACCAACACCTGTAGTATCATTTGCAACTACTCCGGTGTTTGATACTAAATTGGTCATTGAAACTGAACCACTAGCGTCACCATATCCAAAGATAGCTTTATCAGTTCCATAACCTGCGGCTGCCAAATCTTGCCTAGCAGTACCCACACCTGCTGTATCGTTTGCAACAACACCGGTGTTTGATACTAAATTGGTTATTGTCGTAACACTACCAGTACTTCCATATCCAAATATAGCTTTACTACCACCTGGCGGAGCGGTGAATGTTACACCTCCACCAGTCATTGTTATTCCACCCGTTGTTATTGTTATTGACATTCTTTATCCTTTATTTTATTGTAGACCTGATGTTGCGGCTAACGAATCTATTTCATAATTTAACGGACCACGTACACTTGCAGTAGTGGTATCTGTTGCATATGTAATACGGTCAATTCTGGAAAGTTGGGGCGGAGAAGTTCCACCACCAAACCATCCATAATCCGAATTACCTGCAGCGGACAGTTTATATTTAGCCGAACTTAATGGACCTCTATTTACTGCTACTGCTGTGTCAGTAGCATATGTTATTCTTCTTATATTAGACCTCTGATCGGGTGCTTCACGCCCACCTCCATACCATCCATACGTAGTGTTATCGCCAGCGGCAGCCAAGGAATATCTTTCATTGCCTAATGTACCGCGAACACTAGCAGTAGCAGTATCCGTAGCATATGTAATACGGTCTACAATAGATGAATTATATGGTGGACCGGGCAAAGCTCCACCACCAAACCATCCATAACTAGATGTACCAGTGGCTGCTAAGTTATATCTACCTGAGGTTAGTGGTCCTCTTGTAGAAGTAATATCGGTGTCAGTTGCATATGTGATACGTTCTACATTGGTTATGTAGCTGCTGCTGCCTTGTGCGGCACCTCCACCAAACCATCCATATGTTGTGCTATCAGTTGACGCAGCCGATGACTGTCTACCAAAATTTAATGGACCGCGGTTACTTGCTGTTGCGGTATCTGTAGCATATGTAATACGTTGAATAGAACTTATGCGTAAACTACCAGTTTGACCACCGGCAAACCAACCGTAAGATAATGTTCCAGTAGCCGCAAGAAAATAAACCGCTGTCAGTAATGAGCCGCGCATACTAGCAGTTGCAGTATCGGTTGCATATATAATACGTTCTGTATTAGCAGTAGTTATAGCCCAGTTGCCACCACCAAACCAACCCGCAGTTGCTTGTGACGGTGGGGGAACAATAGTGAAGCCACCGCCTGCCATTGTAAATCCGCCAGTTATTGTTATACTCATTCTTTTTAAACCTTTATCTTATTGTACTCCAGATGCCCCGGCCGACCACGAAAGAGCTACACTTAATGTACCACGAAAACTAGCTGTTGCAGTATCAGTTGCATATGTAATACGTTGCACCATCGATTGAAGGCCATACGGTTGGTATGAAAGTCCGGCACCAAAATATCCGTTTGTAGAATCACCACTGCCTCCCAACCTAAATATAGATTGAGTCAAGGGCCCGCGAACACTTGCTGTTGTAGTGTCAGTTGCATATGTAATACGATCTACTCTGGTATGATCTCCATTATTATTAAATCCTCCACCAAACCATCCATATGTAGTGCCATCCGATACTGCTGCTAAATTATATCTAGCCAAACTCAATGGACCTTTTGCAGTTGCAGTTGCTGTATCAGTTGCATAGGTTATGCGGTCTACTGTAGACAGCATACCTTGACTCCCGGGGATGTCACCAGCTGACTGTCCACCTGCATACCACCCATCAGTTGTATTACCTGTAGCTGCCAAATATATTCTAGCAGTAGCCAGTGGACCGCGGGCAGTTGCAGTCGCTGTATCATTTGCAAAGGTAATACGGTCTACCGTAGATTGTTCTCTTGAAGGAGGTGGTGGATATGAATATCCACCACCAAACCATCCATATGTAGTTCCGTCAGTTGTAGCGGTTAATCCCCAACGAACTTGACTTATAGCACCTTTATTTGTTGAGGTATTGGTATCAGTTGCATACGTTACTCTAGTAAATACGGATGCAAACCCACCACCTTCATATCCACCACCAAACCACCCATTAGTAAGAGTACCGGTACCTGCACCTTTGAAATTGGTGTAGCTTAATGGCCCTCGAACACTTGCTGTTGCTGTGTCGGTTGCAAAAGTTATTCTTTGTACAGTAGATGTAGTTGGCCACGGATTCCCAATTGAAGCAGTACCACCTGCAAACCATCCAGCTGTAGCCGATGCGGGAGGTGCCTCACTGAAACTAAACCCTCCACCTGTAAATGTTATTCCACCACTAAATGTTACTGACATATATTATTCTTTCTATTATTGTATACCTGAGGTTGAAGCTACCATTCTTGCACCTACACTTAATGGGCCACTGGCAGTTGCTGTTGCGGTATCTGTTGCATATGTTATTTTAGATACGGCTGTTGTATAACTATTACTAGTAGCAAACCAACCATAATCATTATTTCCTACACCCTGAGGGCCCTGTCTTACTATATTTAACGGACCACGTACACTAGCGGTAGCAGTATCTGTAGCAAAGGTTATACGATCTACTGTACTTTTTTCATAAGGGGAGGGACTAGGGTATAAATAACCTCCCCCAAACCATCCATATGTACTGTTACTAGTTGATCCAATTTGGTTTCGTGCAGAACTTAATGGCCCTCTGGCACTAGCAGTCGCAGTATCATTTGCATAATCTATACGGTCTATTGAAGATATTATAGGGCCGGGTAGAGAACTGCCGCCGGAAAACCAACCATAATTATCATTCCCTGTGGCGGCATAACGAGTTCGTGATGTTGCTAATAATCCACGACTACTAGCTGTTGCGGTGTCTGTTGCATAGGTTATGCGGTCTACTGTTGATGCATCACCTACAGTTTTTAGGCCGGGCCCGTACCAACCATAATTTTGATTTCCGGTAGCTGACAAATAATATCTAGATGAACTAAGATATCCTCTAGCAGTTGCAGTTGCTGTATCTGTCGTATATGTTATTCTATCAACTGAAGTTATAGCCATTGATGGCGCCGGAAGAGATGGATTCATACCTCCACCATACCAACCATAAGTAGTATTTCCAGCTCCGCCTGCTCGGTAGCTATTAGCACTACTTAATGGGCCTCTTACGCTAGCTGTTGCAGTATCTGTCGCAAATGTGATACGTTGTACAGTAGATAGTTGTAGATATGTTGGAGGTCCTACCCCACCAACAAACCACCCTGCAGTATTTCCAGTAGGTGGCTCAACTATTGATATCCCGCCACCTATTGTCCAACCTGGTCCTATCTCAATTGCCATATATTTACCCTTATCATAGTGTATTTATCACACTATTTATAACTTCTAATATGGCTTAGGACAAAACTTAACCACCTAAATTTTCTGGGGCCGGTGCTAACTGTGCAAAACTAGCTAACATTGACTCAACACTACTATTGTCAAAACTCATAGCTAATACTTCAGCTTCGGTCTTACTCAATCGTGTCAACATATCACTATTACTAGCTACACTTGCTCTATGTGCTTCATATTGTGATTGTATTTCACTAGCCCATACATTGTATGCGCCTTCACCCAAGCCATTAACTGGAGTAATAACAGTCTCATCTGGTACAACACTCATGCAATAGTCAATACCATTACCATCTACAAACCAAAACTTAACGTCTAGTCCGTCAATTCTTGGATGTGTCTTACCATTTGGTCCCATGTTCTTATCAACAAAGAACTCTACTAAATTATCACCATCAACGTAATAATGCTTTATGTACTTAGCCATGTTTTTTCCTTTTTGTTAGATATAGGCTTATCAACACCTATATTGTATTTATGATTAATCATATTAGTTTCGTCTTCCATACTTGGAAATCCCTTAACTGTCATCCAATTTACTATACTATATCTAGTTCCTTTAGTAACTGGCTCAACACCATGCAAATATTCATGCGTAGAGGGGAAACAAACTAACATTCCTGGCTCTGGACGAACTCTTACACGAAATTCAGGGAATACAAAATCCCCACCTTCAAAATCATCATTCAAAAACAATACTGTACTTAAATCTCTATCAGTACTTTTACGCCAAATCAATGGTTCATTGCCAGGTGGCTTCCATAATGATTCACCATCACAATGTGGCATATAATGCCCATCTACACCATAATGTAATAATTGTGGCAACTCGGAATCTTTAACCTCAAATTCATAAAATGGATTGATAACATTGGTTACAACATTACGGAACAAATCAATAATCTCACCAGCAATATCTTCTAGGTCAAGCATCTGTGTATCTCTAACCTTCTTGTCTACACTAAACTTAGTATTTTTTGTTTGGTTACTTTGTTCTGGATCAAATACAGATAAATCAACTTTTTTCTGTCTCTTGGCATGCTCCATAATAAAAGCTACACCCTCTTTTGATATTACGTTAGGTGCAATTAATATGTTAGTTAACAAATTGTTTTTCATTTACTATTCCATTTGTCATTAAACAAACTCTTTGGTGATACTTCTTGTTTAACATGTGCTGGTTTCTCATGCATTCTATCTAGTCTTTCAGTAACACCAATACGTTCAGTAATCTTTTCATTAGCTAATGCTAAGATATCACTGCTAGTTACTTCTTCAATACCAGCAACAACTTTCTTCTGTAACTCTAATAAGAACTCTACACTATGTTCACCACCACTCAATGCTTTGCCTAAATCAGGGAAGTCATTCTTAACACGATTTACATCACCAGAAATCAATGTAGGTGCACTGGCTCTACGCATACTGTGAATGTTACCAACACCAATACCAGTGTTACGACTAATCATCTCATCCATAGCTTGGTTAGCTAGTCTACGTTCCCAATATACATGATCTTCATTCTCAAACTGTTCACGTGTGATTGGACCACCATTTTGTTCTACTAATCTATCTAGTATCTTATCAAACGTAGCAATCTGTTGTACCCGATCACGGATCTCTAACTCGCTACTCTTTAAGAAGTTTTGTAGATTTAAATAATCTAAATCATACCAACACAACTTAGTACCACCATCTTTAGTTGGCCATTGAATTGGTGCTTCTTTGTCTTTCTTATTCCACTTATAATCAAACTCACGTTGATGTTCTTTCATCTCGGTAATCTTGCTGAATAGTCCTTCTGCCATAATTCTACGATTTTTCAACATAGCATTGAAAGCACTTGGAATTGTATAGTTATCTAGTGTGATGAACTTCTCAATTTGGAAGTTACTACGTCCTTGAGCATGTTCTTTATCTGCTTCTTCCCAGCGGAAGATTTCGTCAAATACTTGTGATAGTACTTTTTCATCGTGTACAATCTTATCACCTGTATGTGATGTTAGATTAGAGATTTCCATTTTCTTTTTCATTGTTGATCCTTTTGTTGATAGTTTGTTTAGTAGAGTATGCCATTCAATAGCAATAGTGTTCCAGTTATAGTATTCACAAGCCCAATCAGCCTGCTCTTTAGTATGAGTATATTTAGTTTCTGATAATGCTTGGCAAATATTATCTGCAAAATCATCTAAAAACTGTGTACTTGGTATCCATCCACTTGGATGATATGTTGCATCTAATGGTACAATAGTTCCATACCCATTACTTGTTTCGGGCAATGCACCTATATCACTTAATATTGGGTAACATCCTGAACGCATTGCTTCTATCAATGTTACACAGCTTGTTTCTTCCCATATATTTGGATAAACTAATAGTGATGCATTACTAAACTCTTTAGCTAGTTGTTGATGACTTATTGGTTCATTGTAGATAGTATTTGGTGTGTTTTGTAATTCTTTGTATATTTGCTTAAACTCTTGTGTATCACTATCTCCGTATAATTTCATACCCGAGAATACTTTAAGAATAGCATCTGGATGACATTTTAGTACTTGTTTAAAGATATAGGGTAGATATTTTAGTCCACGAAATGGTGTACTAGCGTATATAAGAGTTTTGTTTGTTTTTTGTTTATATGTAAAATAGTCTGCACCACCATTACGTATTACACTTATTTTATGTTTTGGTATCTTAAGATACTTAGTGAATTGTTGTTTTTGCCAATCACTTACACATACTATATGTGTTATTTTAGTCCAATCAACGTTTAAGAAGATTGGTTGATCGTGGGCATAGTGTGCCCACAGTATCTTTATTTGTTTATTGCTATTGATTAATTTATGTGGGTCGTAATCTACTGAAGTATCAGTTGGGAAGTTGATATGTTCTTGTAGAAAGTGAAACCCAGATTGGGTAGCGCCAGAGATCATTGGTTGTTTTATTGGATACCGGCTGATGCAGCCTGATTATATGCGGCCGCTGCTAAGGGACCTCTAGTACTTGCAATATCAGTATCAGTTGCATATGTAATACGCTGTACGTTAGACAATGGGCCAGGGCCACCACCATAATAACCATATGTATTACTGCCGGTACCTGCTAGATTATATGTAGCTACCGCTAGTGGACCACGTGCAGTAGCAGTAGCAGTATCTGTTGCATATGTCATTCGGTCTATGATGGATCGTACCGTTACGCCGATGCCACCGGCAAACCAACCGTATGTAATACCATCGGTAGAAGCAGTTAGATTACGACGGGCTACACTTAAGTTACCACGTACACTTGCTACAGGAGTATCATTTGCATAATCAATACGATCCATACTTGCATATACGGTAGTACCAGGAGAGTCAATGCCGCCGGCCCACCAACCATAATTACTAGTACCAGTAGAACCCATATATCGTCTAGCTCCACTTAGTGGGCCGCGCACACTTGCAGTTGCTGTATCATTTGCATATGTAATACGATCTACCGTTGATTGCCCGGGTGAAGGATTATCCCAACCACCAAACCAACCATATGAATCATTGCCTGCACCACTTAATCCATTTCTTGATAGTACCGGTCCTCTTGTACTAGTTGCACTAGTATCACTTGCAAATGTAATGCGTTCTACTGTTGATGTTGCTGGATAATATCCAGCGGCAACCCATCCATACGTAAATGTACTTACGGCTCCTGCACTCAACCGTGAAACTGTTAATGGGCCACGAATACTAGCAGTAGCTGTATCAGTTGCAAAAGTCACACGTTGAACATACGATGATACTGTTCCGGTACCCCCTCCTGCCCACCATCCTGCTGTTGCTTCTGATGGAGGTGCAAAAGCCATAGTCAATCCACCCCCACTAAATGTAATTCCCGCTGTAATCGTTACTGGCATAATATATCTCTCTTTAATATATTTATCAATATTATATACTAAACAGCTTGATTTTACTCGGTTTTACAACTTCTCTCCAATACTCTAAACCAGAATATTGATTAACTAACTCATGGCCTAATATCTCTACAGGATCTAAATTCCTACTAGCTAACTTAGGTCGTACACTATGCATACCCTCTAAATTGTAAGTTACATCATCTACAGGGGTCACATTCTCAATCTTATTAAACACAAACTTATACGATGGAATGTCTAAAAAATCAACAATATCACTCAATGTTGCTTCTGGATTACTAATCAAATCATCATACTCTACCATATGCATACAGGATTTTACACTTGGATTACTATAACCCTGATACATACTCCATAAACTCTGGTTCACAATACCAGTTGGTTGCATCAAATAATAACATCTGTTCTTAGTATTCAATTCCATACGATTGTCTACTAACCAACGGTCAATGAAGTTATCCCCTGGATTATTGCTACGATTTACTAAATCAATAAAACTAGCTAGTATAGATGGTACATCTCGTACAATACATACAATCTTTGGTTTAGTAGTAATAAAATTACGTATTCTATCAGTATTGTTAGGCCATGCACGATTGTTATCCATAATATACTTTTTAGGTATATTCTTGTAATACTCTCTTGGCAATGATTCCAATACACTCTGTTTAGCTACTGGTTGTGGATTAGCATTATATGCTTCACTACCTTCATCAAAATATTTCTCTGTGTAATATAACAACTCTACCGTTGGGCTTAATGGGCTTACATACAAGTCTGGATGTTGGTTCATTACTGAAGCTAACATTGTTCCACCAGCTCTTGGTAATCCACTATAGAAAAAGAATTCTTGTTTCATATTAATTTGTCTCTGTCATCATTTGTTTCATACGTAGTTTAGTAGCTTCGGACACATTCATAGTACGTTCTAGTTCTTCATAACTCCAAGCACCATTATGCCAAAATGCACCATTATCTAAACTATAGCTTTTAGGTAGATATGCAGGATCAAAATAACTTAATAGTTCTTCAGTAGTATTAATCTTAACTACATTTTCACCAAACCATTCATAACATATTTCACTGCTAACAATGCATGGTATATGAGTATATTGTCTTTGATGAGTTAATGCAAACAATCTGGATACACCACTTGGTCCAGCATGTACCTGTTGTTCATCATGTATAATTATTTGTATTGGATCAATACGTTTAGTGTTATCCATATGTTCTAGAATTGCACCTAGATAATCATAACGACTTCTTGGATGATTTGGCATATGACACCAACCATCTTCTCCGGTTTGTGTGATACGATTTATGGGGAAGTTTGGTACAAAGTATGCCTGTTTCATTTTTGTTTTGTAAAGAAGAATAGCATAACCAGTCTGCCGTTATCCATACAATCACCAAAGTTATCACCATGACTGTGCCATAACAACGGATCAAACAATACTAAACGATTATACTTCATTGGGCTAGATGCATATCTTGTCCATAATGTTTTATCAAGCCCATCACCATAGATTACATTTCTACGTAGTTCTTCATAGTTAGTGAAGCCTAAATATTTACCTTCTTCTGGTGTAGCTGGGGCACGTTCTATACCTAATCTATTATGATAGTAGAAGTGTGTACCAGATTCTGGACGACATTGATTTGGTGTATTAAGATATAGTACACCCCCTACATCCCAACCCGGATCAATATGTATATTTTGTTCAAAGGTATCAGTTGCTAAACTAATTCTAAAATAACCACAACTACTACCCTCTGCTGGTATTAAGTAATCACCCCAACGATTTTGTACCTTCTCTAGCATTTCTTGTGAGAAGTAAGATTTGTCAGAGTTTTTACCGGGATACGTATGACTATCTGGTTCTGGATAGTTTGCGTTTAATGCGTTTAATCGCATTTCATATGGATCGTCTAAGAAGTCATCAATGATTACGATATTAGTTTTCATTATTGCTCCTGAAATACATGACTACCAACGTGACATAGATTGATACTAGTATCCATCCAAGCTTGCATACCCACACTACGTGCCCTAGTGAAGAAGCTTAAATCTTCTGGCAGATAGATATCACCCTGACGCATTTCATGGAAGTAATGATAGCTGTTATCATATTCCTGTTCAGTTGGATTATGAGTAGTGCTTTCGTTTGTTGGTATATATTTAAGTTCTGGGTATTGTTTTGCTATACGAATGAATACATCTCTGTGTATGAGACTGAATCCAATACCTATTTTATCTATAGCAACTAAATCACCTTCACGTTGTTTTGGTTCAGTGATTGTGAAGTTCCATTTTAATGGTATAGTTTTCATTGGGTAAGCACCGCATACCATTTCTTTATTGTGATTAAGAAGTTTTAGTACATCGTCAGCTTCAAAACCAACATCGCTATCTAAGAAGAATAGATATTCAAATTCGGTATTGTTGATGAAGAAGTTAGCGATACGGCTACGACCACGACTTATCAAGCTTTCGTTTGCAAGTGTGAGAATGCCGTGATCTATGTTATTTCTAACAAATTGTTTACCCAATTTAAAAAGGGCGTTAGTTGTTTTATCTGATACTACTCCACCGTAGCAGGGTAATCCTATTAATATTGACATGTAGATATTTAATATCTTTTTTGCATGTGTAAATATTTATGTTAATTATAATGTTACCCGTAGGCTGCCGCCGCCGGGTCATTTCTAGCAGTTCCGACACCTGTAGTATCAGTAGCAACAACCCCGGTGTTTGATACTAGGTTTGTCATTGATACAGTGACAGATGTAATTCCATATCCAAATATAGCTCTATCGGTACCATAACTTGTGGCTGCCAAATTACTTCTAGCAGTGCCAACTCCTGTAGTATCTGTAGCAACAGTACCGGTGTTTGATACAAGATTGGTCATTGATACTACCCCACCGGCATATCCATATCCAAATATAGCTTTGTCAGATCCGTAACCTGCGGCAGCCAAACTACTTCTAGCAGTTCCTACACCAGTAGTATCTGTAGCAACAACACCGGTATTTGATACTAGGTTGGTCATTGAACGGTATCCGCCACTAGAAAATCCATATCCAAAAATAGCCTTATCAGATCCGTATCCTGCTGCCTCTACATTGCTTCTAGCAGTACCAACACCTGAAGTATCTGTAGCGACAACACCGGTGTTTGATACAAGATTGGTTATTGCTGTTACTGATCCAGTAGTGCCATAACCAAAGATAGCTTTATCAGTTCCATAATCTGCGGCCGCAAGTGCTTCTCTAGCAGTACCTACACCTGTGGTATCAGTTGCTACAACACCTGTATTTGATACTAAGTTGGTCATTGAATAGTAGGTTGATGTATAATTAGGAGATCCTGAATCGATTTGCCCATATCCAAATATAGCTTTGTCAGATCCGTAACCCGCGGCGGCCAGTCCGTATCTAGCAGTGCCAACTCCTGTAGTATTTGTAGCGACAACACCGGTGTTTGATACAAGATTGGTTATTGATAAAAACCCACCTCCGTTAGTATCCCCATATCCAAATATAGCTTTCTTACCGGTGCTAGCAGAAGCGGGTACACCATACATAAACCCACCAACTGCCGCACTAAACATTATGCGTAGCCTTTACTCAATGTTGCGTAATATGTAGTACCATCATAAAAAACAGACATAATATCAATACTAGATGCCGCAGTTGATAACGTTTTACTATTACCAGCAAACTTCATTGTACTAGACAATAATCTATTACCAGTAGCATCCTGTGTTAATATCAATACTGCACTAGATCCAGCTAGAGCATTACCTAATGCATTAATAGTAATATTGCCAGTCAATGTATAGTTAAATATAGTTCCTGTTGCTACGTTTGGAGTTAATGTGGCTGCACCTGTATTACCACCTGCAACCACAGTTTCTTTATATGCAGTAAGATTAACATTAGATGCGGTAAATGTATTAGCAGATATGACATTTGCATTAGTGATATTACCACCGGTACCATTACCTGCAATAAAGTTATTAGCTGTAATGTTACCAGTTGCTGTCATTGTGTTAGCAGATATGACGTTTGCGTTGGTGATATTACCACCTGACCCAGATGTGACTAAATTACCTAAACTAGCATTACCAGTAGCATTTAATGTGCCGGCTACATTAACACCAGTACCAGTTACAATTAATATGTTTGCATTACCAACAGCACTCATTGTGATATTGCCGTTTGCAGTAGCAATATTTACATTACTATTTCCATTACTGATACTAGAACTGCTTGTACTAATTCCTGTAAGTTGACTACCATTACCTAAAATATATGCTCCGGTAATATTACCAGAAGCTGTCATCGTGTTAGCTGAGATGACATTTGCATTGGTGATATTACCACCGGTACCATTACCTGCAATAAAGTTATTAGCTGTAATGTTACCTGTTGCATTTAATGTACCGGCTACATTAACACCAGTACCTGTAACAACTAATATGTTTGCATTACCAACTGCACTAATGTTTACATTGCCATTAGCTGATGGGATAGAAATATTACTGTTACCATTTGATAGACCTGCAGTAGTGATTCCAGTTAAATATACGCCATTACCTGTAAAGAAGTTAGCTGTTACATTATTACCTAAATTTGCATTAGCGGCTGTGATATTACCACTTGCTGTAAATGTATTAGCACTAATAACGTTACCACCGGTAATATTACCACCTGATCCGCTTGTTACGACATTGCCGGCTGTGATATTACCACTTGCGGTGAACGTGTTAGCACTGATAACGTTTGCATTAGTGATGTTACCACCAGTACCTGATGATATTAGATTACTTACAGTAGTGTTACCTGACACATTTAGTGTCCCGGCTACATTAACACCTGTACCAGTAACAACTACTATGTTTGCATTACCAACAGCACTCATTGTGATGTTACCATTTGCAGTAGCAATACTTACATTACTATTGCCATTACTTATGTTACTTGATGCGCTTGATACAGTAGCCCAACTTAATCCGCCTGCACCGTTTGTTGATAGATATTGTCCGTTTGAGCCACCTGTAATTGTTACGTTACCCACTGCACCTAAATTACTTGTTCCGGATACAGTTAAACTAGTTAGTGTACCTGTACTTGTGATATTTGGTTGTGCTGCCGTTGTTACTGTACCAGCAGTTGTTGCACTAGTTGCCGAGTTAGCAGTCCCATAGAAGTTACCAGTGAAGTAATTAGCAGTTACGCTATTACCCAAACTTGCATTACCTGCAGTGACATTACCGCTTGCTGTAAATGTGTTAGCACTAATAACGTTGGCATTAGTGATGTTACCACCTGAACCAGATGCATAGATATTACCTGCGTTGACATTACCACTAGCGGTAAGTGTGTTAGCACTAATAACGTTTGCATTACTGATATTACCACCAGTACCTGATGATATTAGATTACTTACAGTAGTGTTACCTGACACATTTAGTGTCCCGGCTACATTAACACCTGTACCAGTAACCACTATAATGTTTGCATTACCTGCAACGCTAGTTGTTATATTACCATTTGCAGTTACAGTTACATTACTGTTCCCGTTTACAATTGTATTACCGGCACTTACTGTAATACCTGTCAATAGACTACCATTACCACTAAAGAAGTTAGCTGTAACTAAGTTACCTAAGTTAGCATTACCAGATGTAATGTTACCTGTTACTGCTAAACTACTTAATGTACCAACACTAGTTATATTTGGTTGTGCGGCTGTTGTTACTGTACCTGCAGTTGTTGCACTTGTAGCGGTCGTTGCCGAGTTAGCAGTCCCATAGAAGTTACCGGTGAAGTAGTTTGCTACTACACTATTACCCAAATTAGCATTACCTGCTGTGATATTACCGCTAGCTGTGAATGTATTTGCACTAATAACATTGGCGTTACTGATATTACCACCACTACCACTAGTTACAACATTACCAGCAGTGATATTACCACTGGCTACGAATGTGTTAGCACTAATGACGTTAACATTACTTATGTTACCACCACTACCGCTACTGAATAGATTACCAACAGTAGTATTACCTGTTGCGTTTAGTGTACCTGCAACATTAACGCCTGTGCCTGTTACTACCACTATGTTTGCATTACCTGCACTGCTCATAGTAATATTGCCATTTGCGGCTGCAATACTTACATTACTATTGCCATTGCTGATATTACTTGTTGAACCAGATGTTACTGTAGACCAAGTTAGTGTACCAGATCCATCTGTTTGTAGATATTGACCATTACTACCACCTGTGATTTTTACATTAGCAACTGGACCAAGTGATACGTTACTTGCACCAATTAAGTTAGCAGTACCTGTACTTGTTATACCAGTTAGTGTACCAACACTTGTAATATTTGGTTGTGCCGCAGTATATACTGTACCGGACACTAAACTATTAGCTACTTGACCAGATACATTACCACCGGCTAAGCTTGTTAAGTTAGCACCACTACCGATGAAATAGTTAGCTGTAACTGCATTACCTAAGTTAGCATTACCGGCTGTTATATTACCTGAAGCAGTAAATGTATTAGCACTAATGACGTTAGCATTACTGATGTTACCACCTGAACCACTTGTTACAACATTACCGGCTGTGATATTACCACTGGCTACAAAAGTATTAGCACTAATGACATTGACATTGCTTATATTACCACCAGATCCACTACTGAATAGATTACCAACTGTGGTATTACCTGTAGCGTTTAATGTACCGGCTACATTTACACCAGTACCAGTAACTATCATAGTTGTATTACCAACTGCTGTTAAGTTGATATTTCCATTAGCAGCCGGGATATTTACATTACTGTTGCCATTGCTGATATTACTTGTTGACCCAGAACTAACAGTAGCCCATGATAATGTACCGGATCCATCTGTTTGTAGATATTGACCAGTAGTACCACCTGTAATTTTTACGTTACCGACAGGTCCTAAACTTACGTTACTTGCGCCAATTAAGTTAGCAGTACCAGTAGTTGTTAATCCAGTTAATGTACCAACACTTGTTATATTAGGTTGTGCTGCCGTTGTTACAGTACCGGCTGTAGTTGCTGAGTTAGCTGTACCATAGAAGTTACCAGTGAAGTAATTAGCTGTAACACTATTACCTAAATTAGCATTACCGGCTGTGATGTTACCACTTGCAGTGAATGTATTTGCAGAAATAACATTACCGCCAGTAATATTACCACCACTACCACTAGTTACAATATTACCGGCTGTGATATTACCACTTGCTGTAAATGTATTAGCTGATATGGCATTGATATTAGATAATGTGCCACCTGATCCTGAAGTAACTAAATTACCAACTGTAGCATTACCAGTTACATTTAGTGTACCAGCAATATTTGCACCAGTTCCAGTTACAATTAATATATTAGCATTGCCTGCACTACTTAGTGTAATATTACCATTTGCAGTTACTACTACATTACTATTACCATTTACAATAGTATTACCAGCACTTGCAGTAATACCTGTCAATAAACTACCATTACCTGTAAAGAAATTTGCAGTAACTAAGTTACCTAAATTAGCATTGCCGGCTGTTATGTTACCACTTGCAGTAAATGTGTTTGCTGATATAACGTTGGCATTACCAATATTACCACCTGAGCCAGTTGTATTGATATTGTTTGCTGAGATATTACCACTAGCAACAAAGGTATTAGCTGTTATTACATTAACATTACTTATGTTACCACCGGAACCACTAGTTGATAAATTAGCAACTGTCGTGTTACCACTTACGTTTAATGTACCTGCTACATTAACACCAGTACCGGTTACTATTACAATATTTGCGTTACCTGCTACACTAGTTGTTACATTACCGTTTGCGGCAACAAGTACATTGCTATTTCCATTTACAATAGTATTACTTGCGCTTACTGTAATACCAGTCAACAGACTACCATTGCCAGTGAAGAAGTTAGCAGTAACTAAGTTACCTAAATTAGCATTGCCAGCGGTAATATTACCACTTGCAGTAAATGTATTTGCACTGATGACATTTGCATTAGTGATGTTACCGCCTGAACCAGACGCATAGATATTACCAGCATTGACATTACCACTAGCAGTAAGTGTATTTGCTGAGATAACATTGGCATTACTGATATTACCACCGGTACCTGATGATATTAGATTACTTACAGTAGTGTTACCACTGACATTTAATGTACCGGCTACATTAACACCAGTGCCAGTTACTACCATTACAGTATTGCCAACTGCTGTTAAGTTGATATTGCCATTTGCACTTGGGATATTTACATTACTATTACCATTGCTGATATTACTTGTTGATCCAGAACTAACAGTAGACCATGATAATGTACCGGAACCATCTGTTTGTAGATATTGACCAGTAGTACCACCTGTGATGTGTACATTAGCTACTGGACCCAATGCTACATTACTTGCACCAGTTAAGTTAGCAGTACCAGTACTAGTTATACCAGTTAGTGTACCAACTGAGGTTATATTTGGCTGTGCTGCCGTTGTTACAGTACCGGCAGTTGTTGCTGAGTTAGCTGTACCATAGAAGTTACCAGTGAAGTAGTTAGCTATTACACTGTTACCTAAATTAGCATTGCCGGCTGTTATGTTGCCACTTGCAGTGAATGTATTAGCTGAGATAACATTAGCATTACTGATATTACCTCCGCTTCCTGATGTTACAATATTACCTGCAGTAACATTACCACTAGCAACAAATGTATTAGCTGAAATAACATTAACGTTAGATATGTTACCACCAGATCCACTCGTTGATAAATTAGCAACTGTGGTATTTCCACTTACGTTTAGTGTACCGGCTACATTGACTCCGGTACCGGTAACAATTAATATATTTGCATTACCTGCAACACTAGTTGTCACGTTACCATTTGCGGTAACAAGTACATTACTATTGCCATTGACAATGGTGTTTCCTGCACTTACAGTAATACCAGTTAATAAACTACCATTACCACTAAAGAAATTAGCTGTTACTAAATTACCTAAATTAGCGTTGCCTGCTGTGATATTACCACTTGCGGTGAATGTGTTTGCTGATATAACGTTGGCATTGCCAATATTACCACCACTACCAGTTGTATTGATGTTGGTTGCAGTGATGTTACCACTTGCTATGAATGTGTTAGCTGATATTACATTAACGTTACTTACGTTACCACCACTGCCCGAAGTAACTATGTTACCAACTGTCGCATTACCACTTACGTTTAATGTACCGGTAATATTAGCGCCTGTACCAGTAACAACTACTATATTAGCATTACCTGCACTACTAATGTTAACATTGCCATTAGCGGCTGGGATATTTACGTTACTATTACCATTACTGATATTACTTGTTGATCCGGAACTTACAGCGGTCCAACTTAAGTTACCTGCACCGTCTGTTTGTAGTACATAGTTAGCTGTACCACCAGTGATTTTTAGATTACCAACTGCACCCAATGATACGTTAGCACCACTGAAGGCAGTATTACCAGACACAGTTAGATTAACCAATGTACCTGTGCTAGTAATATTAGGCTGTGTAGCTGTTGTTAATGTTCCAGTAACATAGTTTGCGCTAACTAAATTAGCACCATTAACATTACTTGCGGTTACATTGGCAAAGGTGTAATTAGCGGTTGTATCTAAATTGAACGGTTGTAACTTTGTAATTGCCATGTAGTAATTCTCTTATTGTTTTAATTGGATTAATTTACAAATCCCATATATGTATTTAATCCAATTTAACTCCTAACAGTTACTGAGGCGTAGTGATTTCAATCCAACTAGTTGTTTCTTCATCCCAGCTATACATTTTACCATCATCTGGCATTGCTATAGGAGCTTCCCACAAGCATGTAGTTTCATTTAATACCCAGCTGTTAAAAGGTTTAGGTGGAATAAATGCATCTCTAGTACTATCATAAGTATAGCCTATACCAGCATAATTTTTACGTAATGGTGTGCCACCTTGTGTATGTACACCACCAGATGTGTTATAGCTTGTTTGAATCCAGCTGTTTGGATCACCGAATAGACCAGTATCTACTACATCTTGTTCTATTACAATTACTTGTGTTACTATGTTATTACCATCTATTTGTGCGAAATGACTCATTTTTTATTTTCCTTTAATTAAAATGTTATTGAACCACTGCTGGTCCATTGATATACTCTATATCAA
>Ga0208133_1000274_pt1 | contig 20647 bp, 28 predicted proteins | sample ColrivemetaGS535_FD_187595 | JGI IMG/M metagenome (GOLD analysis project Ga0208133, IMG submission 187595) | Estuarine microbial communities from the Columbia River estuary, USA - metaG S.535 (SPAdes) (version 2) | ecosystem: Environmental > Aquatic > Marine > Intertidal zone > Estuary | place... | reverse complement strand
CAATATATATTTTAAAAGTTATGGCAAAAAAGAAAATTCTGTTATTGTCGGATGATTTACGAATGGCAAGTGGTATTGCAAATGTTTCTAAACAATTAGTTTTAGGAACTGTTGATAAATACGATTGGGTACAATTAGGCGCAGCTATCAAACATCCCGAAGCAGGTAAAATATTTGATTTAAACGATAGTGTTAGAGAACAAACAGGAGTTCAGGACGCAAGTGTTAAAATATATCCATTTGATGGTTATGGTAATGCCGATGTAATTCGTCAATTATTAATGATTGAAAAACCTGATGCAATCTTACACTTTACCGACCCAAGATATTGGTTATGGTTATATGATATCGAACATGAAATTAGACAATCAGTACCCCTTTTCTTTTATCATATTTGGGATGATTTACCAGACCCTAAGTACAATAGAGATTACTACGAAAGTTGTGATTGGATTGGTGCTATATCAAAACAAACATATGGTATCACGCGTAGAGTTTGGGGTTCGGATAAAGAAAAACATTGGACTAAACCTGAAGCTTGGCAAGTAAGTTATGTACCACATGGTGTCAATTCGGATTTATACAAACCGGTAGAAGTTCCAAAAGATTTTAAAGAAAGTATATTTGGAGATAAAGAATATGATTTCGTATTGTATTGGAATAATAGAAACATTCGTAGAAAACAACCGGTTGATGTTATATTAGCATTCGATAAGTTTGTTGAAGCACTTGCTCCTGAACAAAGAAGTAAAGTATGTTTATTAATGCACACTACTCCTGTTGAAGAACATGGAACAGATTTACCAAGAACAATTGCAGAATGTTGTTCACCTGAAACCAATGTAGTATTTGCACCAAATAGATATTCTGAAGAACAATTGAATTATCTTTATAATATAGGTGATGTAACAATTAATGTAGCATCTAACGAAGGATTTGGATTAGCAACAGCAGAATCAGTAATGGCCGGAACCCCAATTATATTAACGGTTACAGGTGGTTTACAAGACCAATGTGGATTTAAAGACAAAGGTACGGGCAAATTAATAACTGCAGAAGATTATGTAGAAATTGGTTCTTTACATAATAGACATAAAAAAGCAAATGTAGTTTGGGGAGATTGGGTTAAACCTATTTGGCCAGTTAGGTCAACAACAGGTTCAGTACCTACTCCATATATTTTTGATGATAGGGTTGATTTTGAAGATATTACTCCTTTAATTATGGATTGGTATAAAACTCCAAAAGAAGATAGAGATGCAGCTGCATTAAAAGGTAGAAAACATTTTATGGGTGAAGGATTATTAAGTAGAGAAGCAATGTGTAAAGAATTAGTTGATGGTATGGAAGGTGCATTTGAAAATTGGAAACCAAAAGAAAAATTTAAATTAATAGAGTTATAGTATGAAACCAACATTAGTATTTCAGGCACCAGTAGCAACAAGAAGTGGATATGGTGACCACGCGAGAGATTTATTACATTCTCTTTATAAATTAGATAAGTTTGAAATTAAAGTTATTAGTACTCGTTGGGGTAATACTCCAATGGATTCACTTAATTATGACAATCCATTTCATAAGTGGATAGTTGATAGTATTATTCCAAAAGTAGAACAAAAGCCTGACATTTATATTCAGGTTACTGTACCAAATGAATTTCAACCAGTAGGACATTATAATATTGGAATTACTGCAGCAATCGAAACAACACATTGTCCATTAGATTGGATACATGGTTGTAATAGAATGGATTTAATTATAGTACCATCCGAACATTCAAAAAAGAGTTTAGTGGGTACGGTTTATAATGAACAAGATAATAATACAAAACAATTAATAGCACAACATAGAATTCAAAAACCAGTTGAGATTCTTTTTGAAGGATTTGATGAAATAGATTTTGGAACCGATGCGGTGGCACATATTTCTGAATTAGATGCAATAAAAGAAGATTTTGCATTTCTATTTGTAGGCCATTGGTTAAGAGGTGATTTAGGTGAAGATAGAAAGAATGTGGGAATGATGATTAAAACATTCGCAATGGCATTCAAAAACGAAAAGGTTAAACCAGCACTAGTTCTTAAAACCAGTTCAGCAGGATTTAGTGTAATAGATAGAGAAACTACTATTAAAAAAATTAAAGAAGTATTGGGTAAAGATTATAAGTCAGTTCCAATTTATCTTTTACATGGTGATTTGACACCTACACAAATGAATGGGTTATATGAACATCCAAAAGTAAAAGCAATGTTGAATTTTACAAAAGGTGAAGGATTTGGTAGACCCCTATTAGAATTTAGTTTAACAGGTAAACCAATCTTAGTAAGCAATTGGAGTGGACATATTGATTTCTTAAAACAAGGTGCAATATTATTAGAAGGTGAATTGAAACCTGTACACGAATCGGCAGCAGACCAATTCTTATTAAAAGAGTCACAATGGTTTAATGTAAATATTTCAAAAGCATTAGTTACAATGAAAGATGTTTATAAGAATTATGATAAATACAAAACAGCATCATTCCAATTAGGAAAGCAAAATAAGCAGAATTTTAGTTTAGAAAAAATGACTAAATTATTTGATACTATTTTAAATCAGTATGGTATTTATACAAAGATACAACCTAAATTTCAACAGTTACAATTACCAAAATTGAAAATGTTAAACAAATAAAATGGCATTAACAACAAACTATACCAAAGTATATCAAAGATATGTTAAAGGTAGAAAACGAATGGGTGACCCAAATAAAAATATGGAGAGAGGCGGGTTTTATCAATTAGTAGAATATGACTATGTAGATGAAGAAGATTCAAAAACATGGTCAGCAGCAACATCACCTATAATATTCATTTTATATGTATCAGGAAAAGAAGATTTGGTTCATTGTATAAAAATATCATCAATCAATCCACAAACTATAAAACGATTATTTACACAATTGATAGATGAAAAAGAAGGTGAATTGGACTTAGGTAAAAATCCAAAAGCATTTTATGATAGTAAGATGAAACATATGAAATTCTTTGCTAAAAACTTTTATAGAACATATAAGACATCAAACATTAGAAGATTTATTAAATTGGATATGGAAATAGAATATTTAATTCCAAAGTCTAAACAAAAATTTGTAGAAAACGGATATAGAACATATAGTAAAAATAAAGGAACATCTAAAAATATAGATGTTACTCCAAACAATAAAACAAAATAATTATGAATAGTAAAGAATTTGTCCTTTGGTTAAAAGGATTTACAGACGGAGTACATGAATTTAACATTACTCCAAAACAATGGGACACACTAAAAGAAAAGTTAGCAGAAGTAGAAGATAAAGTATTGATTATTGAATCGACACCATCTTTTCCCTTTGGAACACCAAATACTGCACCAATACAAACATTACCATTTCTCCAACCATACAACCCATATAATCCATATACAATAAATTGTGGTAGTGGTTCATCTGGAACAATAACAACAACACCGGGTGTTGGTTCAATTACAATTGGTAATCCACCATTTGGATTTGGAAGTACATCAACTGCATATGGATATCCAAGTGGGAGTGCATGGAGTTATACAAAATCAAACGAAAGAATATTTTAATGAAATTAAGTTATGCAATCACTGCCTGTAATGAGGTAGAAGAAACTATTAGATTGGTAGGACAATTATTAAACTATAAAGAAGAAAATTCCGAAATAGTAGTTCTTTTAGATACACCAAAGGCACCTATTGAATTAGTAGAGTATTTGGAACTACAAGCAAACGCAGACCATATTACACTTATTGAATCGGAATTTGATAATGATTTTGCACAATGGAAAAATCTATTGAACTCACAATGTAAAGGTGAGTGGATATTTCAGCTGGATGCCGATGAGTATTTAACACCGGATTTAATTGTAAATATGGAAGCATTGTTGGATAGTAATACTGATAAGGATATGATTGTCGTTCCAAGAATCAATACAGTAGAAGGATTAACTGAAGCACATATTCAAAAGTGGGGATGGAATGTAAATGAAAAAGGTTATGTGAACTTTCCCGATGTCCAAACCCGTATCTTCAAAAACTCTGACAAAATTGGTTGGAGTGGTAAGGTACATGAAAGAATTGTAGGATTTGAATCATATACAAATTTCCCAGCAGATGAAATTTATTGTATCAGACATCCAAAGACAATAGAAAAACAAGAAAAACAAAACAACTATTACGATACTTTATGAAAATAACATTCATATATAATCACGCTCCAAATGAAACATGGTCAACACCATTATCTTTACTTAATGAATTTAAAGAAAGAGGTTGGGAAACTGAAATAGTATCTATAACGGCAAATGATGATTCCGCATTACAATTATGGATTCAACAAGATATTCCAACGGATATTGTGTTGTTTATGGATTGGGGTAGAATTGACTCAAAGTGGTTAGACAAATCATTAAAACCAAATACATTTTGGATACAAGAAAGTGGAGACGACCCACAAAACTTTGAAAGAAATTATCCGAAAGCAAGTAGGTTTCATTATACAATCACACCTGACAAAGTATCAGCAGAAGAATATAGAATATGTGGTATAAATGCAGACTGGGTTCCACATTGGGCAGACACAATGGTTCAATTCCCAATGAATTTAGAACCAGAATATGTTGGAGTAACGAGTAGAGGTAGAGGTGGTTCTGAATTTTTAGATTATCTTACACATTGGGCAGAAGGTGCAATTGGAAATCAAAATGGTATGGATGCAGAAGAACATACTAAATTTTTGAATAAAGGATTAATGGTTATTCAAAATAGTAGATGGCAAGAAATTACTCGTAGAATATTTGAAGGCATGGCTTGTGGTAAAATGGTATTAACAGATAGATTAGATATCAGTAGAGGTTTAGAGGAATTATTTGTGGATGGAGAAGAAATCGTATTATATAATGATATGTTTGATTGTATTGAGAAGATGAACTACTATAACGAAAACGAAGAGGAGAGAGAAAGAATCGCATATAACGGAATGGCAAAAGTTATAGCAAATCATACACAAATACAAAGAGTTGATAAATTAATAGAAAAATATGAAAGTTTTAATAACAGGAGTAGCGGGATTACTAGGTAGTAGATTAGCCGATTGGTTAATTGAAACCCATCCACTAGTCGAAGTAGTAGGTATAGATGATTTAAGTGGTGGTTATAAAGAAAATGTAAACAAAAAAGTTGAATTTTGGCAAATGAATTTAGTAACACATCCAATTGAAAATTGCTTTGAAGTTCATAAATTTGATTATGTATTTCATTTTGCAGCATATGCAGCAGAAGGATTATCACCATTCATAAGACAATATAATTACGAAAATAATTTAGTAGCAACTGCAAGAATTATAAATCAATGTATTAAACACAATGTTAAAAGATTGGTATTTACATCAACTCTTGCAGTATATGGTTATGGTGATGGTGGTGTATTTGATGAACAACAAACCCCAAAGCCAATTGACCCGTATGGTGTTGCAAAATACGCTTGTGAAATGGATATACAAATTGCTGGTGAACAACATGGACTTGATTGGTGTATCATTAGACCCCACAATGTTTATGGTATTAAACAAAACATATGGGACAAATATAGAAATGTATTAGGTATATGGATGTATCAACACACAATAAACGAACCAATGACAATATTCGGTGATGGTACACAAACAAGAGCATTTAGTTATATAGATGATAGTCTTGAACCATTATGGAAATCAGCAATATTGCCAGAAGCATCTAAACAAATCATTAATTTAGGTGGTATTAAAGAATATTCAATTAACGAAGCTAATGAAATTTTACGTGAGGTAGTTGGTGGTATTGAAGTGAAATATTTTGAGGGTAGACATGAAGTAAAACATTCAATTCCTACTTGGCAAAAATCAATTGACCTATTGGACTTTGAACACAAAACGGATTTAAAAGAAGGTTTAACTAAAATGTGGGAGTGGGTTAAAACTCAACCAGTTAGAGAAAGATTTATATGGGAAAATTACGAATTAGATAAAGGAATTTATTCATTTTGGAAAAAATAATTTATGATAGAATTTATAATACCAACATACAATAGACCATATCAACTTTTAACAATAATTGGGTCTATACTTTCTCAAAATAATCTAAATTGGAAAATACATATTGTAGCAGATGCAATATATCCTGGATATGATGATATAAAAAAAATATTCTCAAATATTGATAAAATAAAATTTACAGAGTTACCCGGCCCACACAATGATTGGGGACACACACCCAGACAATTTGGATTGGATAATGCAAGTGAAGAATGGGTAGTGATGAGTGGTGATGATAATTATTATACTCCAAATTTTGTTAGTGAGTTCACATCAAAAATGGATAATACTACAAATTTTATTTATTGTGATATGCTCCACAATCATTTTAAATATTCATATTTCAATTCAGAACCAACAATAAATAAAATTGATATTGGTAATTTTGCAGCAAGAACAGAGTATGCTAAACTTATTAACTTTAATAAAGGTAATTATGGTGCAGATGGTGAGTTTGTCGAATACTACATTAATAAATTTTGTAAAAATACAAATACAATTAAAAAAATAAATTCAGCATTATATGTCCATAATTAAATATAGTGTAATTATACCAACACTTTGGAAATCAAAACGAACTGACAAACTATTAAAAGATTTGGAAGATTGTATCTATATCGATGAAATTATTATTATAGATAATGCATCAATTTATGAAACTGATAGAACCATCGGAAAAATTAGAATGGTTTCCAAAGGTGAAAACATTTATGTGAACCCTGCATGGAATTTGGGAATTAAGATTGCCAAAAATGATTTAGTTGCACTAATAAATGACGATATAAATTTTGATACTAATGTATTTGGTGTTATCGATGAAAAGATATTAGACACATTTGGTATTGTTGGAATGGGTGAGGATAACTATAAAGAACAAATGGATGAAACCAAAGGCCCATATTTGGATGTATGGAAACCTGGTGTAAATGATTGGGGATGGGGATGTTTTATTATGTTGAATAAAAACAATTGGATTGACATTCCTGATAATATTAAAATATGGTATGGAGATAATATCATAAAAGATACAAACCCATCACCAAAAGCAGTATTACGAAATTTTAGAGTTGATACCGAAATGAGTACAACTTCGGATGAAAAGGAATGGGATGAAATAAAAAAAGAAGATTATAATAACTTTATAAATTATTTAAGAAATGGAAAAATTACCAATTAGTATAGGGATATTGGCTTGGAAGAGTGGACAAGTATTAGTAGATACACTAACCACATATTACGAAAATGGATTGTTTGATATAGTAAACGATGTTACGATTCTATTTCAGGAGGTAACCCCACAAGATATGGAAATCGCAGGACACTTTGGATTAGATTTCATAGGTTTACAAAAGAATATTGGAATCGGACAAGCATTCATCCGTTTAACTGAAAATGCAAAGGAAGATTATATTTTAGTATTAGAACATGATTGGAATCTAATTGAAGATAAACAAACCACATATGATACATTAAAGAGAAGTTATCAAGCAATTGAAATAGGAATGGATGTTGTTAGACTAAGACATAGACAACAACCAGGAAATCCACATTTTTCATTTAGAAATATAGGAAAAGAACTTACTTATTATGATGATGAAATTGGATGCACCTCACCTCATTTATTAGATTCCTTACATTGGTTAGACCCATCAGTTGAATTTGGTGATTATATAAAGAAAACGGAAGATATGTTTTGGACTACATCTCGTTATGGTAATTGGACAAACAACCCATGTATCTATAAGAAACAATTTTATTTAGATGTAGTTAGACCTCATGCAGGAGAAGGAATTGCATTAGAAGGAAACATTAGTAAATGGTGGGCACAGCAGGAATATAAAGTTGGACATGGTGAAGGATTATTTAAACATAACGATTGGCAAAAATATGGAAAATAAATTCGCAGTACACTATCAAACGTGGAAAAACGAAAAAGCAACCGAATTTACAATACAAAAATTTAGAGAATTTTTCCCAACTGCTAAAATGAGAGTAGTATCTGATAATGGTAGTGATTATTCTCACTTTGTTGAAAAATTCGGAATTGATTTTACATTTTCGGATATTAATGTTTTTCCTGGTGGTAGATTTAAAAACATCGATGCATGTTATGTGTGGTTGGAGAGAGTTTTTAATACTTGTATTTTATATGACACCGAATGGATTGTTATATTTGAAGATGATGTTTTAACACAAAGTAATAATATTACTTTTCCAAAAGAAGATAGTGGTGGAATGATATGTTGGCCATGGCAAAACAATTTAACACAATTACTTAAAAGCAGAAATAATAAAAATCAATTATTTGGAAATGGTATGAGCGGAGGGTCTATTTTCAGGAGAGAATCGTTTATTAATGCATATTGTAGAATTCACGAATTTGATTTAAACTATATTGGTGGTTTAGATAATAAAGTAACAGGATATAGTGATACCCTAATAGCTTGTTTTTTACAATATTTTGGATATAGTTATCAAATTTGGGAGGGTACGGATGACATGACTTATCCAGATAGAAAACCATCCGAAACAGCTTGTTTTATTCACGGATATAAAGAATTATATTAATGTACGATTATCTCATTATAGGTTCTGGTTTCTTTGGTTCTATTTGTGCATATGAACTAAATAAAAAGGGTTATAAAGTTTGTGTAATCGATAATAGAAATCATATTGGTGGAAATTGTTATACATCAAATAGAGATGGTATTAACGTACACGACTACGGCCCGCATATATTTCATACATCAAACGAAGAAGTTTGGAAATGGATAAATCAGTTTGTTAAATTTAATCATTTTAGATTATCACCCGTTGCAAACTATAACGGAGAATTATATTCATTACCATTTAATATGTGGACATTTTCTCAAATATGGGGGGTTACTATACCGGATGAAGCAAAGGTAATAATTCAACAACAAAGTGATGAAATCGGTGAACCTACTAACTTAGAGGAACAAGCTATTAAATTTGTAGGTAAAGATGTTTATAACAAATTGATAAAAGGATATACCGAAAAACAATGGAGAAAACCTTGTAATGAATTACCAAAAGAAATTATTAAAAGATTGCCTGTTAGATTTACCTACGATAACAATTATTTTAATGACAAATATCAAGGTATTCCAATTGGTGGATATACTCAAATATTTGAAAAACTATTAGATGGTATTGATGTTAAATTAAATACGGATTATTTTAATGATGAATTACCCGAACATAACAAAGTAATATACACAGGCCCAATTGATAAATTTTATAATTACAAATTTGGTGAATTAGAATATAAAACAACTAAATTTGAACATAACCAATTAGATACTCCAAATTATCAAGGTTGTGCTATAATGAACTATACGGATTCAGAAACTCCATATACAAGAACAATAGAACATAAACACTTTGAATTTGGAGATAGTGATACCACATGGGTTACACATGAATATCCAATAGAATATAATGCTAAAACCACCGAACCTTACTATCCAGTAAATGATTCTGAAAACAATGAGAAATATAATTTGTATAAAAGTTTGGTAAATTCAGAAAAAAATGTTATCTTTGGAGGTAGATTGGCAGAATACAAATACTACGATATGCATCAAGTAATAGAATCTGCCTTAAAAAAAGTTAACGAAATAATATGAAAGATGTAGTAATAGGATGTATAACAAATTATACATTTGATAAGATAAAGAATTTTGTTAATTCAATTGAACAATCATCTTTTGATGGATATAAAGTTATGATTGTTTACAATGTACCAAAAAATACCGTAGATGAATTGATGAGCAAAGGGTGGATAATTCTTTCTTTCAATTATGATGAAAAATCAGAATGGTATTTATATAAACAAAATTTCAGAGTAATGTGTGATAGACAATTACATTACTATGAAGCAATAAATCAGTTACAATCTGAATTTGGGAATCTAAGATATGTAATCGCTTTAGACCCAAAAGATGTAATATTTCAATCAAATCCATCTGATTGGCTAGAAAAAAATATTGGTGATAATAAGATAAATGTTGGATGTGAAAGTGTTAAATATAAAGATGAAACTTGGGGTAGAAGTAACCTATTAGAAAGCTTTGGTGAAACCTTGTATGAAAAATGTAAAGATAATTTGATATTTAATTGTGGAACTTTGGCTGGAGAATGGAAAACCATGAGTGAATTGTTCTTAAACATATATACAATGTGTATTGGAAGCCCAAATCAAACCCCCGACCAAGCGGCTCTTAACATATTATTATCAATGGATGTTTATAAAAATATTACGAACTTTGCAATGTCGGAAGATGGTTGGGCATGCCAAGCGGGAACAACGGTAGATGAAAGATTGTTACAACATCATAGAGATAAATTAGTTGAACCATGTCCGTATTTAGATGGGGATATTGTAAAAACAAATAAGGGAATTCCATTTGTATTAGTGCATCAATACGATAGAATACCAGAATGGAATAAAATTATAACAAAAAAATACGAATAATGATTATAGGTAGAGGTGATATAGCATCAATTTTGAATGATAGAGAAGGAGCTATTTTATTCGCAGCTGGTGTTTCAAAAAGTACCGAAATAAACGAAACAGAATTTTGGCGTGAAATAGAATTATTGGACAAACAAGATAAAACTAAATGTCTATTTTATTTCAGTACAATTGCATTAGATGATATTAATAAAAACAACGCATATCATGCCCATAAACGCAGAATGGAATTACTTATAAAATCTAATTTTCAAAACTATAACATTATTAGAATTGGTAATATAACATGGGGAAGTAATCCAAATACATTTATTAATTATATTAAAAACAAAATTAAAAACGGAGAGCCTGTTGAGATAAAAGATGAATATAAATATATGATTGATAAAGAGCAATTGGTTTTATTAACGGATAATCTACCATTGACAGGACAAAATCAAATAAGTGTGTTTGGCCAAATGGCTAAAGTAAAAGATTTATTATAATATGAAAAAAATAGTTATTACAACATTTACAATGCCAAATGAAATTGATGATTTGGAAAGACTTTTAATGGATTTAAATAAAGCATCTAAATACGTTAAAGGTGAAAATTATGAATTATATTTAGCACTTACGGTATCAGATTTTTTAGTGGATTGGGATAATTCTAAATTAGATAAGCAATATTTTATTGATAGATTTAATAAATTAAAGCCATTAACTGAATGGGCTGGAAAAACTTCATTTCATATTAGAGAAGATATTATGGGATGTACATCATTGAGAAGAATTGCTCATAAAGAATGTACTGATGCAACTCATTTTATTTGGTTAGATACCGATATATGTTTTGATGATAGAGTTTTATATTATATTGAAGCGAGTATTGATAGAATAGCTGAAACTGATAATTTACAAAAATACATTATTAGTCCCGAATGTGTTAAGATATGGGATACAACTTGGGATTGTTTAGTTAATAAAAATTTCTTAAATAAAGAAGTTGGATATTGTAGAATTAATAATCCATTTATAGATAGTGGTGAAGTTGGTGATGTTGAATTAGAAACAATCTTAAATAATGTACCGGGTCAACCTAAAATGAAATTTGGTGGAGGTTGGTTCAATTGCTTCTCAAAACCATTATTAGATAGAGCTCCTCTTCCAGAATCAATGGGACATTACGGGCCGGACGATACATTTATTATGTGGGCATCGGAGAAATTAAATCAAAATGGTGAACAAATGTATCAGTTTAAATTAAAAAATTATATTGTTTGTGAGAATTATATACATAGAGATAGAACACATTATGATACATTAATAAAGAGAATTGATAGAAAAGATGATTTTAGAAATCAAGCAAATCAATCATTCCAAATAGAAATTGACAAAATATTATGACACTAATAGAAGCAAAAGAATCATTAAAATTAAAAGGATATTGTGATTTTGAATTAAAAGATTTTAATGAAGAACACTATAACATATTTGAAAAAATAAAATATAAAAAAGAAAATACTAAATATTTTAAACATTTTAAAGTAGTTAGATTTGACTATCATAATGGCATTGATAATTTGCATATATCACATTCAAATATATTTACTTCATTTGAAGATGCAAATATTAATAAAAATGAATTACTTAAAAAGTATGATTATGAAAATATCTCACAATTATGGATTGCATCCAATCGTTTTCCTAAAGATTTAATTAAAGAAAATTTTGAAAAAGTATATTATGATATATTAGAATATTTTTATAATAAAACCCAACAAGATATTAAAATGGCACAACAATGGACTTGTTATTCAGAAGGGTGTTTTTTAAAAGACCACAATGATGGACAAGGTGAGAAATATCCAAACACTTGTGCAATATTAATTTATTTAAATGAAGAGTGGGATGAAAGCTGGGGAGGTAATTTAGTATTGAGAGATAGTAAAAACACACATGATAAAACCACTGCATATAAAGTTATTCCAAAATTTGGCAGAGTTGCAATTATAGATTTGGAAATATTTGACACATCACATGCGGTAGACGATATTATTGGAGACCATAATAGGTGTACACTTTTATCATTTGCAACATCTAAAACTAAAAGAAAAAAATTAGATAAAATCCCCACTTAATGAAAAATTTGTATATTTTTGGTGATTCTTTTTCTACAAACTTTTCAACTATAAATGAAATTGAATTACAAGATTCTTGGCCAACATTATTATCAAATAAATTAGGTTATGAATTAAAATCATTCGCATCGGCAGGAATATCAAATTATGGAATATTAAATACAATTTATAATAATTCAAATTTTGATAAAAATGATATTGTAATAATTGGTATTACATTTTATGATAGGTTATATGATTTTTGGAAAAACATAGGAATAGATTTAAGAAATAATGATACGGAAGGATTTACCCAAAACGAAATAAACTTTTATCAGGAAAAAATTATAAATGCAAATGGAATGATGCAATATACACAGACCGCATTATTACAATATAATTTTATAATTGATTCTATTAAAAATATAACACCAAATGTTTATTTTTGGAATATGGATAAATGTGGACTTCCTTTGTTTAATGAAATGGTTAAAAATAATCAAAAAAATTATATAAAACCATTTAATGAAGTGTGTTGGATTGATTATTGTAATTCAAATCCAAAATGGTGGCAAACAAATGATGATAGACATTTTGGAAAAACTGGTCATTTAGAATTTTTTCAATATTTATATCCGTATATACAATAATAAAATATGAAATTTGAAATAACACATCCAAAGATTTGGAAAGCAGTAAATGAAAAAAAGATTCCAATGAAACATAAGATTCAAATCTATGAAAAATTGGGTGGAGCATATCGTTTAGGCGAGGATGGTGGAGAACAGGTCTATAATAAAATGACTGAATTACTTAAAAGTAGAATAAATGAAGGTCCTGAAACACAAGACCACGAAGTATCTATGGCAGGTGGTCAATTAGACGATATTATTAGAAATGCAACCGAATTGAAAGGTAAAGTAGGAGAGAAAGAAATGGATTTACCAGGATGGATTCAAGACCACATTTCGCAGGCAATGAATTTTATTAACCAAGCTAACACAAGCTTTCATAAATTAGGAGAAAAGTAATGGAAAATATGTACTCAGTAATAATTACGGCAATAACCGTATTAGGTGGAACATCGGCATGGAGATACTACGAAAAAAGAGCATTTCGTAAAGAAAAAGATGATGATTTTGTAAGACAAGATTGTAAAAATAGAATTTCTAAATTGGAAGCATTATTAGAATCCGCATCAAACGAGAAAGATGAACTTCGTAATATGGTGTTAGGACTTACAAAAGAAGTAGCAGCATTGAGTGTTAAAGTTGAATTCCTTACAAGAGAGAACGATAAGTTAGAAAAGGCAATACCAAAGACTAAGAAACAATTAAATGGTTAATTTACTTAAAGAATTCTTTTTCGGCCAACGATTTGCAAAATTAGATGGTCGAAATATTGAGTTGGGTAAAGTTTACGGAAACCCAATGGTAAACGCATTCACACCATTGCAAGAAGAAGAAACCAAAAAATTAAGAATATTTGATTTTGATGATACATTAGTTAAAACAAAATCTCACATATACGTTACACATGGTGGTGGTAAGAAATCAAAATTAACTCCTGGTGAATATGCAGTGTATGAACCAAGAGACGGAGACGATTACGATTTTTCAGATTTTGAACAAGTTAAACAACCACAAGAAATTAAAGGTGTTACTAAATTATTAAAAACAGTTGTAAACGCAGAAGGTGAAAGAAAGATAGTAATATTAACCGCTAGAAGTGCATACAAACCTGTTAAAGATTATTTACAAGATATTGGGTTGGAAGGTATATATGTAGTTGCGTTGGCATCAAATGACCCACAAGACAAAGCAGATTGGATTGAAGATAAAATTAAAGCGGGATATAACGATGTGTTTTTTATAGATGATTCACATAAAAATATTAGTGCAGTAAATAAATTAAAAGAGAAATACCCTAATATTAAAATGAAAGTTAGTCATGTCAAACACGATATACCTACACCACCAAAACAATCCGATATGAAAAAAGATGAAAAACCAAATGATATGAGTTTGAAATCTCTGTTACCAAAGAACTTGAATAAAACAATTAAAAATCCAGATACAGGTAGAACTATTAAAGTTAAATCTGCATTAGGATATGATAAAAATACACAAGTTTATAAAGCAGCTGCAAATTTAGCTAAAAAGAAATAAGTTATGATTTACCTATTTACAGGTCAACCCGGAAGTGGTAAAACTACTCTGGCAAAGAAGTTACAAATGTGGTTACAAACTGATAAGAAAAATTGGAGAAAATCCGTATTTCATATTGACGGAGACCAATTGAGAGAATTATTTCCAAACACAGATTATTCCAAAGAAGGTAGATATAACAACATCAATAAAGCTTTTGATATAGCAAAGTTTTTAGACGCGTCAGGGAATGATATTGTAATATCGTTAGTTAGTCCTTATAAAGAATTAAGAGAGAAATTTAAGTCTGAATGCAAAGTACAAGAGATATATTGTCACACCAAAAAAATCAGAGGTAGAGAGGATAAATTTGCATTAGATTACGAACCACCCATTGAATTTTATATAGATTTAGATACATCAGAAAATACAGATGAAACTTTCAAAAAACTACTTAAAATGATGTTATAATATGTTTAACAAAATATATTCAAATGGTTGTAGTTTTATGTGGGGACATCATCATAATAATCCTTGGTATTTTAAATACTTTGAAGAAACAAAGGACATTGATATTTCAAAATTTTTGGAAGAGTGTAAAAATCATAGTCAACAAAAAGAAAATACACAATATACAAATCCAAATGTATTTCAACCATTTAACGATTACGATTGGGTTAGAGAAAAATATAATTATGCAAGTAGAATTGCAGATAGTTTGGGTGTAGAATTGGTAAATGAATCCATATTCGGAGGTTCAACAGCCCGAATAATCAGAAAAACTATTAAATATATAATAGAAAATACAGAAGAAGATTTAAAATCCACTCTATTTTTAATAGAAATGCCACCACCCGGTAGAAATGAAATGTATTTTTGTAGTGAAAATCGTTATGTTAATTTTGCCGGAGATAATAATTTTGATTTTATTAAACAAGAAAATTTTAATTTTATAATTGAATGGTATGAAAAATCATTTGATGAAGCTATTCATTTAACATCGGAATACCAACAATGGTATTTATTATTAAATTTATTTATTTCTAAAAATATTCAATTTAAATTTATTCAAACGGATGATAGAACATGTGGCTTAAAAGATATTGATAAAAAATATTTAAAATACGCAACTTTTGAAAAATTAATTAAAATTCAAAAGGAAATAAATAAAAATTCTATAAAATTTGAAACAAATGATGGTGGGACATATCATATGACAAAGTGGTATAATGATATATGTAAAGCAAAATTCTCAGATGATACTGAAGGAATTAGTTTTGACGGCCATAATTCCATAAGAGGTTCAAAATTAATAGCAGAGCAAATAGTAAAGTACATAAAAAATAATTTTTGATATACTTATTAGTATAATTAAATAGTTATTAGTATGGAAAATGAAAATCAAGAAGTAGAAGGGTTTTTCCCAAATTTACAAAATAGTAGAACTACAAAAAGAGGATTGGGTGCAAGACCTTTAATGGAGTCCCAAATAAAAGCAGCACAAGAAAAATCTCGTTCGGCATTTGAAGCTGCAAGAACATTGGGTGTATCTTATAACACATATAAGAAATACGCAAAAATGTATGGTGTATTTGACGACCTTAAAAACCCATATGGTATTGGTATTGAAAAAGCTAAACATATTAAAAATAAAAAATATGATATAGATGATATAATTGATGGAAAGCATTTACACTATCCATTATTTAAATTCAAAAATAAATTATTTGCTAGTGGTTATATTCCAAAAATTTGTAGTAGTTGTGGGTTTAGTGAAGAAAGAATTACCGATAGTAAAATGCCATTGTTAATTGACTTTCTTGATGGAAATTTGAATAATAGAAAATTAGATAATATTAGAGCATTATGTTATAATTGCTTTTTCTTATTAGTAGGTGAACGAAATGTAAAAAATTGGTACGCAGAAAACGGAGGACAAATAACAGAAGATGAAGAAAAAAATATACAGGAGCAAAGTTCCATTCAGGATTAGTTTTGGTGGTGGTGGTACTGATATGCCAGATTATTGTAAGTATCACACAGGTGCTGTAATCAATACTACCATTCGTTTATTTACCCACACATCATTAGAATTAAGAGATGATACCAAAGTTACCTTTAAATGGATAAATAAAGACGAATTTGAGGAGCATGAATTTAGTGATAACTTAGATTGTTCATATGGATTAAAGTTGTTTAAAGCAACTCACAATCACATTTGTAAACAATATAACATAGAACCTATTGGATATGATATAGTTTCTAACCAAGATGTTCCAACGGGTAGTGGTTTAGGTACTTCATCTACTCTTATAGTTTCTTTGATTGGTGTTTATATGGAACTATTTAATTTACCATTGGGAGAATATGATATTGCTGAAATGGCAATTCAAATTGAAAGAGTAGAGTTAAAAGAAAATGGTGGTAAGCAAGACCAGTACGCAGCTGCATTTGGTGGATTTAATTATATGGAGTTTAAAGGTGATGATGTAATAGTCAATCCACTTCGTATAAAAGATAGTGTACAGGATGAAATGGAAAACAATGTAGTTCTTTATTTTACTAATTTTACTCGCAATAGTTCCGATGTATTGACCGAACAAGTACAAAAGATGAAAGATAAAAATAAAACATCCACATTATCACTTCATGCATTAGTAGAACAAGCTAAATTAATGAAAGATTGTTTAATAAAGGGAGCCATTGATGATTTGGGTGAAATATTGGATTATGGATTTCAACAAAAGAAAATGTTAGCAAAAGGAATTAGCACACCTGAAATAGAATTATTATATAAGACAGCATTGGAAGCAGGTGCAACGGGTGGTAAAATAAGTGGAGCAGGTGGAGGAGGATTTATGTTTTTCTATTGTCCAAATAACACAAAATATGATGTTATCAAAGCATTGGATAAATTAGAAATGGGATATCATCAACCATTTACTTGGAATAAATTAGGTATTAGAACTTGGCAAATAGGATAATATGAGTACAAAGTGTAATTTAAATAAAGCATGCGTTTTACCATTTTCACATTTTAATGCGTACCCTATGGGAGATGCGAGAGCGTGTACTATGAGTGGTATATTTAAAGATATAGACTTAAACAAAGTATCCATAGACGAAGCATTTAATTCCGAAGAATATAAAAAATTAAGAAGTGACATGCTTAATGGTATTGAAAATGACATTTGTAAAGTTTGTTATAATATGGAAAATAGAGATTCCGAAAGTTATAGACAAAAAGCAAACAACACTTACCAAAAGGAGTATGGACTAACAGTTGAAGATTTAGTAGTAGATATAAAAGAAGATGGATACTTAAAACCAAATTTTATAAAGTTAGACATAAGACCTTCCAATATATGTAATTTTAAATGTAGAACTTGTTCATCGGAATATTCAACAAGATGGATTGAAGAAGAACGAGAATACAATTTATCAAATGGAAGGGAGTTTGATGAAAGTATGTATAAAACCATAGAAAAGTCTTATGGAATTTCAGACGATAGTATTATTAATTTAAAAGAAATTTATATAGCAGGTGGTGAATCTTTATATATGACAGAAATGTATAAGTTTTTAGAAGGTATCAAAGACAAATCAAAGATAACACTCCACATCCATACAAATTTAAGTTTATTAAAATTTAAAAAATATGATATATTTGAACTTTTAAAAGATTTTAATACGGTAAATTTTTTTATATCATGTGATGGTATTGGTGAAATTGGAGAATATATAAGAACAGGATTTAATTGGGAAACTTTTACTAAAAATGTTGATAAATTATTAATAATGGAAGATGTATATCCCAATTTCAAACATAACTTTCATTTTACATCATCTATTTTAAATATTTTTCATTTTTTTGAATTTTTGGAAGAAATGAAAAAACGAAAATATATAAAAACTGACTCTCAAATACAATTTTATCCGGTAAGATGGCCGACTTATTTTAATAGTATAAATTTTAATATGAAAAAAGAAATATTAGAATATTATACTTCTAATATTAATACAATAGAATCAATTGAATTAAAAACTCAAATTCAAAATTTTATAGATTATGTTGATAAAGTTGATATGGAACAGGATTGGCAAAGTCTTAGGAATGAGAGTGGTGTAGATATTAATGCTATATCAACTTTTAAAGATATGATGGATTTTGGTAATAAATTTAATGAGACAGAAATACCAGAAAGTTTAGTTTATTTGAAAACTATTCTAAATCAACCAAAAACTTTTATTTAAAATATTTGGTAAAGTAATAAATTTGTCGTATATTTATAGATAAACAGATAATATGGCATATTCAGAAAAAGTTTTAGACCACTACCAAAATCCTAAAAATGTAGGAACTTTGGACAAATCTAAACAAAATGTAGGAACGGGATTAGTGGGTGCACCAGAGTGTGGTGATGTAATGAGACTACAAATAGAAGTAATTGATAATATTATTGTTGATGCAAAATTTAAAACTTTTGGATGTGGTTCAGCAATCGCATCATCTTCGGTAGCAACTGAATGGTTAAAAGGTAAAACAATTGAGACCGCATTAACAATTGATAATATGGATTTGGTTGAGGAGTTAAATCTTCCACCAGTTAAAATTCACTGTTCGGTTTTAGCAGAAGATGCTATCAAATCTGCAATTAATGATTATAGAGTAAAAAACGGATTAGAGGCAATAATCTTCGACGCCTCACATGTATAAAATATGAAAAAATTACTACTTATTTTACTATTTATTCCTTTATTTGGATTATCTCAAGATAGAGTTAAATTTATAGCATCAGGTCTAACTTGTTCTATGTGTTCAAGAGCAGTTTATAAATCTTTACAATCAGATAAAGATATAGTTAAAATTGAATCTAATTTAGAAACTCAAGAATGGAATATAGAATATAAGCAAGGTACTTACACTTATGATAAATTAAAAAAGAGTGTTGAGGGTGCAGGTTTTAGTGTAGAAAGAATTTGGTTACATGGAGAATTAATAATTGATAATAGAAAAAAGAAAAAATAATGAGTTTTATAATTGGAAATAGTTGTATTGATTGTATGGATACTGCATGTGCAAGTGCATGTCCAGTAGATTGTATTCACGGACCTATTGATATGGAAGGTTCAGGTGGTGAAATTGAAAGAGATGGTAGAACCGCATTTCCAGGTGGACAAATGTATATCAATCCCGATAGTTGTATCAATTGTGGTGCATGTGTTCCTGAATGTCCTGTTAGTGCAATTTACGAAGATGAAGATATTGCAATTAAAGCAGGTGATGAAGTATCGGTGCATAAGAATTACGAATTTTTCGGACTAAAATACGCATAATGGTAACTGTATCAGAAACCGCAGCAAAAAAATTAAATTCACTTATTGAAGAAAGTGGGTTCAAAACTCCATTCGTTAGAGTAGCAGTTAAAGGTGGTGGTTGTAGTGGTTTATCATATGACCTTTCATTTGATACCGAACAACAACCCGCAGATACTCTCGCAGAAAACAATGGAGTAAAAATTTTAATAGACAATAAATCGTTACTATATCTTTTCGGAACCGAATTAGATTTTTCAGACGGACTTAATGGTAAGGGATTCCAATTTATAAATCCCAATGCATCCCGAACCTGTGGATGTGGTGAGAGCTTTGCACTTTAGTGTTAACAAATTATTAACAATTAGGTTATGAGTATAAAGAGTTCTAAAGAAAACCTTAGTAAAGTGGAAAAACCACAAAAATTTGAATACATATTTGAAGATGATGAGTCAAAATCTATCTGGAAGTATG
>Ga0208133_1000273_pt1 | contig 20652 bp, 21 predicted proteins | sample ColrivemetaGS535_FD_187595 | JGI IMG/M metagenome (GOLD analysis project Ga0208133, IMG submission 187595) | Estuarine microbial communities from the Columbia River estuary, USA - metaG S.535 (SPAdes) (version 2) | ecosystem: Environmental > Aquatic > Marine > Intertidal zone > Estuary | place... | reverse complement strand
GATGGAACTTCGAATCCAAATTTTTTAGATGGAGTTACTACGAACTCATCCCACTTATTGTAACTCATTGTATAAACTTTTAAATAAATATACGATTTATAAATAATTTTATATTTATTGGAGAACATATGTTCAACCACAAAAATTAATATTATGATAGGACTAATTGAAGATGGAAAAAAAGTTCCATTTATTTCACTGGAAAAATTTATAGATGACGCTAAATTACAAGCTGCATTAGAAGAAATGGAAGCTTATAGAGTTAAGCAAGATACTGAAGGTGCTGAAGTATTTGTTGGATACAATGGATTCGATTGGAATATCGATGATTCATTCCAACAAAGACAAAAGGAAGCATTGCCATTAACAATGGAATATATCAAATTATTTTGTAAAGAAAGTGTACCATTTAATATTAGATACTCTCCTGCAGATGTAAATATTGTATTATTACACCAAGATTGGCAACCTAAATTAGAAAACCTTACAGCAGTAAATTCTTTACCATTGAATTATAAAGATTTATTGGATGGTGGTTCAATTCATAACATATTACTTGAAAAAGAAGGATTTAAAATTGTTGAAACCGAAGAAGAAGCAAATCCAATTTATAATGGATTAGATTTAGATTTTGCAGCAGTTATTAAAGCTGAGCAAGGTGATAACTACGATGATTATATAAAAAATACTTATAAATTACATTTAATCGTATCACCTGAAAAATCATTATTCATTTATGATAACGTAGATGATGTTATCCACAATATTGATTGTAGAGCAACTGTATTCAATGCTAGAGATTACCATGATTCACCGGCTAATAGCCACGGAATTAGTATTCAATTTCCAATGAATCCATTTGAATTTAACGATGATGTTAAATCTCATTGTGGATTAGATACTCCAATGATATAATAAACTTATTTATTTAAAAAATACTCACTAATTTGGTGGGTATTTTTTTTGTCCAAAATATTTGGAAAATTGTAAAAAATATCGTAATTTAGTAAGTATGAAAATAGCATTATGCTTTAGCGGTCAAATTAGAACCGGTGTTTTAACATCTAAAAATATTTTAAATTTTATAGGTGATATGATTGATGAGTGTGATATATTCGTTCATACGTGGGATAGTATAACTCAAACTTCATCCGATTTGAGTATAGCTGGTGTTCCTTCAATTGAATCGGATTCTCTATTTGAACAATTTTCAGATATATGGCAGCCTAAGAAAATGATAATTGAAAATTATCAAAAATGGGTAAATGGGAATATACAAATAGAACCATTATTCCATTCTATTATGGAATGCAATAGGCTAAAAAAAGAAACAGGCAATTATTATGATTTTACTATAAAAATAAGACCTGATTTTATTTATAATCCATCATATCGATTAAGAGATGAATTGGAATTAATACTAAAATCGGATTATGAAAATACAATATACACTTTGGATTTTACAAATTCTATGATTCATAATAAATTTGAAGATGTTCTTTGGATTGCAAAAACTGATATATTTGATATAGCTGTAAATTATTATTTTGAAAGATTACTAAACAACCAATCGGATTGGCAAATAGAAATGGCTAAGTTTTTAACTAAAAATAATATAACGTATAGAGGATTATTTAGTGGCAATCAAGGAGCACCATACAGATGGTATGACTTAAATGAAAAATGTAGAAATATTGAAGATTACGAAAGCGAGTGGTTGGGAATAAAAAATTTCTTATAATTATATTAAATAGGTTACAAATATGAAAACAATAATAAAACCTTGGGGAAAGGAAGAATGGTTAGAATTAAATGATGCATATTGTTATAAACGAATATACATCAATGCAGGTTACAAAACCTCATATCAATATCATAATTTGAAAAGAGAAACAAATTTCATTATATCAGGAGAAGCTGAAATTTGGTTAGAAAACGATGAAGGTGTAGTTGAAAAGAAAATTATGAAAGCCGGTGAATACTTCAATGTTACACCTCCCAAAAAACATAGAGTTATTGCACTAACCGATATTATCTTACAAGAAGTATCAACTCCCGAAGTAGATGATGTTATTAGAATTGATGATGAATTTGCAAGAGCAAATGGTAAAATAGAAGGCGAACATCAAACACCTGCCGTATTAATATTGGCAGCTGGATTAGGAACTCGATTGGGAAATCTAACCAAAGAAATCAATAAGGCTTTACTACCAATTAACAATCGTGCAATTATTTCACATATAATTGATAAGTTTCCAAAAGAATATGAATTTATCATAGCAATTGGTTATAAAGGAGATTCAGTTAGAGAATATTGTGAATTGGCTTTTCCAACACATAAATTTACTTTTGTAGAAATTGATAATGTAGATGGATACGCTTCGGGTCCAGGCTATTCGGCATTACAATGTAAATCTTATCTACAAAGACCATTTTATATAGCAACTTGTGATTGTTTAATAGATTCGCCAATGCCACACTTAGATGGTAATTGGTTGGGAATACACCCGACATCATATCCTGAAAAATATTCAACTGTACAATTAAGTGGAAATGATATCATCCGTTATTCTAATAAAAATGAGAACGGATATGATATGGCATTTATAGGATTGGCTGGAATATGGGATTATGGGGTGTTTTGGGAGCAATTGGAGGATAATATCGTAGAAGGTGAAATAGTATCAGCATTTAAAACTCCATCGAACTACCCTACCTTTAAAGCAAAAAAATTGAAATGGTTGGATACCGGTAATTTAGATGATTTGAATAAAACTAAAGAATACCTAAATGATAAGCCACTTTCTTTACAAAAGGATAATTCGGAAATAACATATAAAGAAGGTAATGCATTTATAAAATTTACTCCAAATAAATCAGTATTAGATAACCGAATTATTAGAGCTAAAGAATTAGGAAATAAAATACCTGATAACTTCAAATATACTAATAACTTTATATCATATAAATGGCAAGAAGGAAGTACATTATATGAAATCGATATGTTTGAAGTATATGTTAAGTTTTTGGAAGAACTAAAATCTAACATATCAACTCAATCACCAAATTCAGTTGAACATATTAAGAAATTTTATGTAGATAAAACAAATGAACGTTTGAATTTATTTATAAATAAAAATAATATAAATTACTATGTAGAAAGCCATAATATAAATGGTATAGATTATCCATCTATGGAATCTATATTTTCTAAAATAGATTTTAAACAATTTGAATCAAACCCGTTTTATCCGGCATTTCACGGTGATTTACAATTTGATAATATTGTATATAATTTAGGACAAAGGAAATTTACATATATTGATTGGAGAGAATCATTTGGTGGATATACGAATGGTGGAGATATTTACTATGATTTAGCAAAAATGTATGGTGGATGTATTATACCATATGATAAAATGAAAAACGAAGATAATATTACATTCGTTCAAGGTGATTATTCTGTAACATATTCTTATAGTGTATCTTCGGATTTAACAAAATTCAAAGATGTGTATGAAGAATGGATAATAAATAATGGATTCGATTTAAACAAAGTTAAATTACTAACTGCTATTATATTTTTAAATATGTCACCATTACATGATGATAAATTTTCAAAAATGTTATGGTATAAATCAATAGAAATGCTATATGATTACAATAAATAGAGATACAAAAATATATGGTTCTTTAAGCGAAAGAGCTGGTAGTATGGGATGTAAATTCTTTAATACGGCATTTGAAAGACATGGCATAAATTCAGTATATAAATCGTTTTCAGTAAATAATATATCAAAGGCGCTTATATCCGCACAATACTTAGGATTTTCTGGTTGCGCAATATCAATGCCATTTAAAGTTACTGCATTCAGTTTAATGGATGAAGTAGATAATGCGGCTAAAAAAGTAGGTAATATCAATACTGTTTTAATGACTTCGGATACGATGATTGGTTATAATACCGATTACTATGCCGCATTAAAGCTTATAACCCATTATAACAAAGGATTTGATACTTTATATGTTTTAGGTAATGGTGGATTAGCAGCATCGGTTAAAGTGGCTGCGAGTGAATTGGGATTGAGTGTTGAAAATATTGTTAGGGATAATTGGGATACATTATATACATTAAAAAATAAATTTATTTTCAATTGTACACCGCTTACAATAGTAACAGATTCAACAAACACATATGTAGATTGTTTAGTTGAAAGTGAAAGTGGGACTATGTTACATAGAGAACAAGCTAAACATCAATTTAAAATATACACAGGCATAGATTATGAAAACACCTAAATACTTTATATGTCCAATGTCTAAGCAAATTGTAGATTCTGTATTGGAATTACAATCTGATAGATTTGGATTATTACCAACTCGAAGGCAAATCGATTTTGATGGAGGATATGTAAATGGATGGGATACTACTACATTTCATAAATATGTCAGAAGCAAAAGTGATGTTGTTTTGGAAAGAGACCACTCCGGTCCAAACCAAGGAAAAATTGAAGATGATGGATTTCTATCATATGTTAATGATGCAAAATATTTTGATATAATTCATATTGACCCTTGGAAAATTGTAGTAGATGATAAATCGATTGGTATAGCTCAAACATTCGATACTATGAATTATCTATATCATATAAATCCTAATTTAAAATATGAAATTTTAACCGAAGAAGCAATTATTCGTATTGAAGATTTTGAGTTGAATAGTATATTAACATTTTTAAATGATAATTTAAAAGAAGAAATATTTTCAAATATAGAATTTGTTGTAATACAATCTGGTGTTGGATTAGATTTAGTTAATATGAAAAATTCAGGCAAATTTAATTTACAAAGATTAAAATCTATGGTTGAAATTTGTAAACGATTTGATAAAAAAACCAAAGAGCATAATGGTGATTATTTAACCAATGAGGAATTAGAAATTAGATTTAATTCAGGCGTTGATAGCTTAAATATAGGACCTGAAATTGCACAAATACAAACATTAACATATTTAGAACATATGAGTGAAAACCAAATTGATGAATTTTATCAAATTTGTTTCGATTCTAAAAAATGGGAAAAATGGGTTAAGAGTGATTTTGATATAAATGATAAACGTAAATTAATACAAGTATGTGGGCATTATTGTTACGATTTATATGAATTACCAAACATCGATTCAGTCATAAAAGAAAATATACAAAATAAATTAAATAGTTTACCATAATGAGTAATAAAAAAATATTAGCATTTGATTTGGATGATACACTATGTTTTCGTCCAAAAGAAAAGGAATCATTGGGAATAGATAAGTACCATTATTGTGAACCAATACAAGAAATGATAGATTTATCAAACTCTTTATACGATAAAGGACACATAATATATATTTATACCGCAAGAGGTATGCATACATTGAATGGAGATGTTAAGGAAATCTACTCAAAGTTATATGATATAACATTGAATAGTTTAGAAAAATGGGGTGTAAAGCATAACGGATTATATATGGGTAAAATACATTATGATTTACTTATAGATGATAAAGCAATGGGATTAGATGAAGCAAAAATAAAATTAAAACAATTATTATGAAAAACTGGCCAATAATTTCCTTCTTTGTAAAGTTATACGAAGAACGAAAAAGAAAAAAAAGATTTAAGAAAAAATTAGAAGAACTTAAAAAAAGAGACCCATTTATCTACAAAAGTTTCTAATCTTTAATAAAAAGATATTTATATATAAAAATAGGGGATAGTGGATAAACCAATAGTTAAAAAAACAATAGTAGTATATTCAGGCCGTTTTCAACCTTTTCACAAGGGACATTACGCTGCGTATCAAAAATTAGTGTCAAAATTTGGCGTTAACAATGTTTACATTGGTACATCGGATAAAAGCGATGGTGGTAAATCTCCATTTACTTTTAAAGAAAAAGTTGTAATAATGGGTAAAATGTTTGGAATCCCTCCAAGCAAAATAGTACAAGTATCAAACCCATATGCACCAAAAGAAATACTTTCCAAATTCGATGGTAAAACAACGGCATACATTGCGGCTGTCGGTGATAAGGATGCTAGTAGATTAGCAGGTAAATACTTTAAGCCATATAATGGTAAAACGGGATATGGTTACGATGAGATTGGTTATACTTATATAATACCATCTGAATCAAATCCAATTAGCGGAACTGATGTAAGAAAATGGTTGAGCTCGGATGATGCTGAAAAATTATTCTTAAAAGCATATCCAAAATTCGATAAAGAAATTTTTAAAATGATAACCAACAAACTAATTAAAGAGGAACTTGCGACAGGCTATCCATCTAAAGAAGATGTTAAGAAAATACAAAAGAAAAATGATGCGATTCGTTCAGTAGCAACTACCGATGATTCGTATGTGTATGACCCGATAGCTGAACAAATTGCAAAATTAATATCCGAAACTGATAGTTTTATAGATGAGTATTTCTTAGAAGAAGAGCCAAATCCTGTAATGGATAAGGAAATTAATTACACTGCAGCTGATGGTAAAAAGAAAAAAATTACTGTTAGGGGAGCGTTACGATTACCAAAAGACCACGAAGCACATATTCAAGCAACTAAATTAGTTGGACCTGATGACGCACCGGCTAACGAACCAAAGGGTAAAGCGGCAACTCAATCAGCAAAACCCGCTGAACCTGGACAACCTGTTAAGAAAGACCAAACGGCGCAAGGTAAAGTTGATAAAGAAAAAGGTGGAGCAGCTGATACGCCGGAAGCACCAAATCCTCAAAAATTAAAAGGAGCAGAATTAAAATCAGATGCAGAAGATAGAGTTTCAAAAGAAAGAAAAGCTGAAGAGTTAAAAACTGCATTAGACAATGAAATTAAAGATTTAAATAAAGATGAACAAGAGTTCATTCAAAATGGAGAACATAAGCAAGGTTCTAAATTTATGAACTCTTTGAAAGATGGTATAAAAAAAGTAGCTGATACCAAAGTTGTTAAAGCAATTGGACACGTTTTACAACATAAAGGTGAAATGATAAAAGGCGCTTGGGATGGACATAAAGCATTAGCTAGTGGGCAAAAGATTGGTTCTACTAAAAATAAAGAAACCGGCGAATGGGAATACTCCGATGAAAAAAGAAAAGAGCAAGTACATCATATAAAACATTTTTATAAAGATTTAGGTCTTTTAGTTGCTAGTGTTGCATTGGGTGGTGGATTAGCCGCTGGTGCTAAAGCAATAGCAGGTGGAGCAGGTTTAGGTGGAGCGGCATCTGCAACAGCAAGTGGTGCAGTTGGGGCATTTACTCACGGAGTAGGTGGTTTTGCCGCACACTTAGGTAAAGATGCCATTAAACACGTTGCATTGGAATCTATGGGTATGGGTGGTACGCAAGCCGCTCTTGGTGGAGCTGGATTGGCAGGTGCAACGATGGGATTATTAGAAATACGTTCCCTAATTACCGAAGAAGAAGAAATGAATTCTGAAAAATATATTCAGAATATAATAAATAAAATGGCAGAAAAAATGGAAACATTTGAAATGTCAGATGAGCAATTATTGCAATCCATTAAATCATATAAACAAAGCAAAAATTTCGGAGATTTAGTTAAAGAAGATGTAAATGTTGATGTTGATAATGGTGATACTGTTTTAATGGGTAAATTCAAAAATAAGAAAGTACAAATTAAAAGTATTGGAAAAGATGACCACGGAATGCCAACAATTAATGGTAAACAAGCTACAACGTTCAGAACCCTAAGTGAAATCCAAAAAGGATTTTTTAAAGGTAAAATGAAAATTGGTGGACAGCCCGTTGAAGTAGAAGTTGAATTGATTGGTGTTGATAATAAAAATAGAGATTTTGTTACAAAGGTAGTTGGTGTTGATAAAAAATATCAGAGTAAATTACCGATAGGTTCTACATTACCTATACCAGCTAGAGTATTTAGACACGGAGGTTGGGTAAAAATAAAAGTACCATCCGCATTTAACGAAGTGGGAGTTGGTGATTGGCATTTCAAAGCAATTATGAAATTGTGGGATAGAGCTAGTTCATTTGGTAGAAAGAAAATTGGAGCAGCAGTTTGTGCAAATCCAAACGCTAATAGGAGAGAAGTAGAAAGAGAATTGAGAAATAGTGATTATGAAGAAATAACCGATGCTTCTGTTAAACTAGGATTACTAAAAGAAGAAATGCCAGCTACTCCACAAAAAAAAAGTAAAGGTAGAGTTATAGGTGAATTTATAAAATTTGCAAAAGATAGATTACGTTTAATAGGTTTACCATTTAATATTAAATTGGTAAAAGATGGTGAGTTTGCTACAACATTTAAATCATTTGGTGGATACGACCCGGTTAATAATGATATATTTGTATATGTTACCAATAGAAGTACTCCGGATATCCTAAGAACATTGGCACACGAATTAGTTCATCTTAAACAAAGACAAGATGGATACATTGGTGGACCAGAAGATGGAGCAACAGGCTCTGATGTTGAGAATGAAGCAAATGCAGCAGCTGGAATTTTATTAAGAGATTTTGGTAAACTTAATGGAAATATTTACGAATCAAAAGAAATTATAACGGAAGGTGGGGCATATGGACATATGAACCATCCATTTGATATTTCGATGAACCTTACATTTAGCGATTTAAAAAAAATTATTAATAATGCGTTAGATGGTAAGTTGGGAGTTGTTAGAGAAAAAACCGATGGACAGGCATTAGCAATCAGTTGGAAAAATGGTAAATTAATTGCGGCTCGTAACAAATCACATTTAGCAAATGGTGGAGCAAACGCTTTAGATATGAGTGCATTGGCATCTAAGTTTGCCGGAAGAGGTGAATTGAGTGATGCATATAATTTCGCAATGAGAGATTTATCAACTGCTATTAATGGATTGGGTGAATCTGAAAAGAAAAGTATATTCAAAGATGGTTCAGCATTTTGTAACTTAGAAGTAATCTATCCACAAAATGCAAATGTGATTCCTTATGGACAATCTTTATTAGTATTTCATAATGTAGTTGAATACGATGAAAAAGGTAATGCAGTTGGAAGTGTAAGGGGTGCCGAAAGTAAATTAGCATCTATGATTAAACAAATAAATGCACACGTACAATCACAATATACATTGCAAGGCCCTCCAATTACAAAACTTCCAAAAGATGAAAAGTTAAGTTCTCAAAAAGGAAAATTTAATAGTATGTTATCTAAACTACAATCTGAATTTGGTTTATCCGATAAAGATGGTGTAGCTGAATATCATTACGCTTGGTGGATGAAATTTGTTAATAATTCTAAAAAGAATTTAACAAAATTAGAAAAAGAAGGATTGGCAAGAAGATGGGCATTTGATAATAAATCTTTTGGTATTAAATCTATAACTGATGAAGATGCTAGAAAATGGGCAGATGGTGTAGATAAGGATGCTAAAGATAAAATAATGAAAGGCAACGTTCGTAAATTTGAAGATATCTTTTTAGGAGTTGGAGCAGAAGTATTATCATTTATGAGTTCAGTATTAACGGCTCAGCCTGATAAGGCATTACAATCCATTAGAGCATCATTAGAATCATCGATATCCGATATCAAAAGTGGTGGTAGTGTAGCTCAAATAAAGAGATTGGAAAAGGAATTAGCTAGATTAAATGCTATTGGCGGATTTGAAAAATTAGTTCCAAATGAGGGATTGGTATTTTTCTATAAAGGTAACACATATAAATTAACAGGAACATTTGCTCCTTTAAATCAAATTTTAGGAATTTTTAAGTTTGGGAGATAAATTATATATATATGTATATATAAAAGGTTATAAATAAATAAAATATGGCAAAGAGAAAAAGCTTTGAAGAAAAAAATAATTACATTCATCCGACTCGTAAACTAATTATAGATACGGTATTTGGTAGGACGGATGAAAATCAAAAAACATTTGGTTACGAAAAAGAAACTGACAAACAAAGAGAAGTTGGTGAAACGTGGGTAGATGCGGATGGAAAAGAATGGGAACAAAAAGAAGGTTATAAGATAACAGTTTCCCAAATGGATGAGGTTAGACAATATTTAGATAAATTAAATAATTGTCAATCCGAAAATTGCGATACTATAAAATATAGTAACGCAGATAAGAAACTAATTCGTAAAACGGGAATGTGTGTAACTTGTTTAAGAAAGTTTGAGCAAGGATTAAAAGATGATGGAACGTATCCATTTTATGAAGATTATAAAATAACTAATAATCAATTATCATATGTTATTGATTTGAAAGCTCAATTCGAAGAAGGATTAAGAGCAGTATCACAAACAATGGAATTTATCAATGAAGATGGTAGTATTCAAAAATGGCATTATGATATTGATGTTGAAAAAGTAAAAGAAGATTTACAAAATGATATTGATGGTGCAACCGAAGCAATTGAAGCTCTGTTGGAAAGGAAAGCAGCATTAGAAGATAAGTTACGAGAATTAAATCATTCAGAGCTTATAAAAAATTAAAATTATGAAAAAATTATTGAATTTTAAAAACATTGCTATTGTAGCATTGATTGTGTATGTATTATTACAATGGTTTAACCCAGGTGGAGTTATGCCAGGCGGAAGAACTATCAGAATTGATGGTAAAAAATATGAAATTATCAAACATGATATTGATACGTTAGAAGTAGTTAAAACAAAAGTAGTAACTAAAAAAGGCGATGATATCTATCACGAAACAATCGTAGAAAAAGAAGTAATCATTCCTACAATAATTGATACCGCAGCATTATTAAAAGATTACTATTCAAAAGTATTATACAAAGATGTATTAATATTGCCTGATTCATTAGGAACAGTTGCTATTACCGATACTATTTCACAAAACAAAATTTTAGGTAGAACTTTCAATGCAAGTGTAAAAGAAAGAACTATTAAAGAAACTATGATAGTTAAAGAGCCAGCAAAAACACAATTATATTATGGTTTAAATGGTGGATTTAATAAAGCTGATTTAGTTTCTGCTGTTGGTGCAGGATTAATTTTAAAAACTAAAAAAGATAAAATATATCAATTTACATTGGGAGTAAATAATAGAACTACTGATGGAACAACCGGTTCATTTTCTCCATATGTAGGATTTGGTACTTATTGGAAAATAAAAGTTAAAAAATAATGAGTGTACAAGGGCAACCTAAAAAAACACTAAAAGAAATCATCTCCGATGAGTATAAGAAGTGTGCGTTAGACCCGATATACTTTATGAAAAAGTATTGTGTCATTCAACACCCTACTCGTGGAAAAATTCCATTTCATCTATATCCTTTTCAGGAAAATTGTTTAGATGATTTTAAAGATAATAGATTCAATATTATTCTTAAATCCCGCCAATTAGGTTTATCAACCCTATCGGCGGGCTTTATACTTTGGAAGATGATATTCAACCAAGACTTCAATGCGTTGGTTATTGCAACTAAAGTAACTGTTGCAAAGAACTTAGTAGAGAAGGTTAGGGTTATGCACGATTTACTTCCTATTTGGTTAAGAGATGGTTCAACGGCGGCATCCGAAGATAATAAACTATCACTTAAATTAAAGAATGGTTCGCAAGTAAAAGCAATCGCATCTTCACCTGATGCAGGACGTTCGGAAGCCCTATCCCTATTAGTTGTGGATGAGGCTGCATTCATTAGAGATATCGATGATATTTGGTTATCAGCACAATCAACTCTATCAACGGGTGGTAGTGCAATTATTCTTTCTACACCAAATGGTGTGGGTAACTTCTTTCATAAAACTTGGGTAGCCGGTGAAGCGGGGCAAAATGGATTCAATTGTATTAATCTACATTGGACTGTACACCCTGAAAGAAATCAAGCATGGAGGGATGAGCAAACTCGAATCTTAGGAGCAAAAGGAGCATCGCAAGAATGTGATTGTGACTTTATCGGTTCGGGTGATACTGTAATCGACCCGGCATTATTAACTTGGTATAAGGAAACATATGTAATGGAACCTGTTGAAAAGAGAGGTTTCGATGGAAATCTTTGGATATGGGAACATCCTAATTACAATAGACAATATATGATATCTGCCGACGTGGCGAGAGGCGATGGTACGGATTATTCTACGTGTCAAATAATTGATATAGAAGATTCATCGCAAGTTGGAGAATATAGAGGAAAGATAGATACAAAAGATTTTGGTAATTTTTTAACTGCATTATCAACCGAATATAATAACGCATTATTAGTAATTGAAAATGCTAACGTTGGTTGGGCTACAATTCAGCAAGTAATCAATAGGGGATATCCTAATTTATTCTATATGAGTAATGATTTACAATATGTGGATACCGAAAGACAAATGAGTAACAAATATTATAGAGAAGAAAGAAGTATGGTTGCTGGATTTTCTACGACATCCAAAACTCGTCCTCTTATCATTTCAGCATTAGATAACTATATGAAGGATAAAGATATCTTAATTCGTTCTAATAGATTGATAGATGAATTATTTACATTCATTTGGAATGGTGGTAGAGCAGAAGCTATGAAGGGATACAATGATGACTTAACAATGGCATTAGGTATTGGATTGTGGGTTCGTAATACCGCACTTCGTTTAAGACAAGAGGGAATAGATTTGACAAAGAGTATGTTAAACTCAACTACGATACATAATGATACGGGTGTTTATGCTGCAAATTGGCAAAATCAAAAAAATCCATACGAAATGCATTTAGGAAAAGGGGAAACCGAAAACCTAACTTGGTTGCTAAAGTAATTTTTATATATTTATATGTTGAAACTATTATAATATGAAGCTAATAAATCTAATTCCACTAAAAGAAATGGAAAATCCTTGTTGGAAAGGATATGAAATGGTAGGTACTAAGGATAAAAATGGTAAAGAAGTACCAAATTGTGTTCCTATTAAAGAAGAAACAACTGATAATGAATATGATGAATTAGATGTTGAGCCTGAAGAAATTGAAGATTTCATTGAATTTCTAAAAGCGTACAAAAATACTTTAGCTGAAGCAAATTGTAATTGTGTATATGAAGCAGAATATCAGGGTAGAAACGTACAATTGGGTAAACCAATGCAAGGTGATATTAAAAAATTCAAAGTATATGTAAAGAACCCAGCAGGCAATGTTGTTAAGGTAAACTTTGGGCAGAAAGGGATGAAAATTAGAAAATCAAATCCTGCGGCTAGAAAATCATTTAGAGCAAGAATGAATTGTGATAATCCAGGTCCAAGACACAAAGCAAACTATTGGAGTTGCAGAAAATGGTAATTAATTTGTTAATATCAAATAATTTCCATATCTTTGAATTAAAATATAAAATAATAAATGGCAACAGATAAATCATTTTTCGGTAGGTTACAAAAACTATTTTCAACTAATACAATAGTTCGTAAAACAAAACAAGGTATCAAAGTAATAGATACCGATGAGTATCAAGGATTAACAACAAATCTAATAGATAGGTACATGCGTATGAAAACTCCACAATATAGTGGTGGTTTGATAGAATCCGCAATGGCTTATCAACAAGTTAGAATTGATTTGTTTAGAGATTATGATGGAATGGATAATGACCCAATTTTATCATCAGCATTAGATATTTACGCAGATGAAGCAACCGTAAAGAATGAATTAGGCGATGTACTTAAAATAAATTGTGCAAACGAAAATACAAAAGAAATTCTTAGAAATCTTTTTTATGATATTTTAAATATTGAATTTAATCTATGGCCTTGGAGTAGAAACTTAGTAAAATATGGTGATTTCTTTTTACATTTAGAAATAGCTGAAGAATTGGGTATCGTAGGTGTACAACCTTTATCGGTATATGAAACATCTCGAGTTGAAGGGTTTGATGCACAAAATCCACAAAGAGTTAAATTCGTATATGCACCATATCAGAATCCAAATAGTGCAATGGTAACGGCTTCTTCAAAAAGAGAATTTGAAAACTACGAAATAGCTCACTTCCGTTTATATTCCGATTCAAACTTCCTACCTTACGGAAAATCTATGATTGAAGGTGGTAGAAGAGTTTGGAAACAATTAATGTTAATGGAAGATGCGATGTTAATCCATCGTATTATGAGAGCACCTGAAAAGAGAATATTTAAAGTGGATGTTGGCAATATTCCACCAACTGAAGTTGATAACTACATGCAAAAAATTATCAACTCATCTAAAAAAGTTCCTTTCTTAGACCAAGCTACGGGTGAATATAACTTAAAATACAATATTCAAAACTTAATTGAAGATTATTATATGCCAGTTCGTGGTAGTGATAATGGTACTTCAATCGACACCCTAAAAGGTTTAGAATATAATATGATTGATGATATCAACTACTTAAAAGGTAAGTTGATGGCTGCATTAAAAATACCAAAAGCATTTTTAGGATACGAAGAAGATGTTAGTGGTAAAGCTACATTGGCAGCACAAGATGTTAGATTTGCAAAAACAATAGAAAGAATTCAGAAAGTATTGGTATCGGAATTAACTAAGATAGCAATTGTTCACTTATATGCACAAGGATTAGATGGTGAGGATGAATTAGATTTTCAATTAGAATTAACAATACCATCTAAAATTTATGAGCAAGAGAAAGTTGAATTATATACATCTAAAATAGCATTAATTCAACAAATGCAACAAACTAAAATGTTCTCTAAAAAATGGATGTACGATGCTATTATGGATATGACTCCTGAAGAGCAAGATGAGTTAACAGTAGATGTTATCGAAGATACAAAACAAACATTCCGTTTAACATCAATTGAAACACAAGGTGTTGACCCGGCAAAAGAAACCGGAGCAGGAGAACCAACCAATGTAGAAGAAGAAATTCAAAAAATAAAAGAAGAATTGGAGGAAGAAGGTAAAGTTGGTAGACCAAAAGATGTTGTTAGATATGGCAAAGATGACCATCATTTAGGAAGAGACCCGTTAGGAATTAAAACTTTAAAGCAAAAAGCTCAGAGAGAATCTAAGGAAATATTTAAAGATATGATGGGTAACAAAAAGACTATTTTAATGGAAGATTTGGATAAAAAGTAATAATCCACAATAAACGTATATTTATATCAGAGAAATTACACAATTAATGAAAAATATTAAGCACTCGAAATTTAAAAACACAGGATTCATTTTTGAATTGCTAGTTAGACAGATTACATCTGAAATCATGTCTGGCAAACAAAATTCAAAAGCTGAAAAGATATTGCAAGAATATTTTTCAGGCAAAAAAGAACTTTCAAAAGAATTGAAATTATATCAGTATTTGATTAATGAAAAATATAATTCAGAAAACAAGGCTGAAAAATTCGTTGAAACCGTATGTGAAGCTCGTAAAAGATTAGATGAGCAAAAGCTTATGAAGGAAAAATATAATTTAATAAAAGAAATAAAGGAAGCTTATGATATAGATGAGTTTACTAAATCTTCAATTTCAAATTATAAAAACTTAGCTTCCATTTATAAAGTATTTGAAGCAACTATTGCAAAAGAATCATTCGAACCAAAAGATATCGTTAATTCTAAATTTACTATTGTTGAGAATATGATTAACTCTTCGATTGAAAATAAAGATAAAAAATTAAATGATAGAGTTTTTGAAGAATACAAAAAGCAAGATGAAGAAGTTAGAATGCTATCATACAAAATGTTAGTAGAAAATTTTAATAAAAAATATAATAACTTATCAGCTGGACAAAAGAATTTACTTAAAGAGTATATTAATAATATTAATAATACAGGTAAATTAAAAGAATATGTTAATGAAGAGGTTAATACTTTATCTGAAGGATTAAAAGAAGTTGGTTCTAAAATTTCTGATAAAGTAACAAAAATTAAATTAGCTGAAACTATTTCCAATATTAGAAAAATTAAATCAGTTAAGAAATTAAGAGAATCTCATTTGTCTGCATTAATGATGAGTTATGAATTATTAAAAGAATTAAAAGAAAGTTTAAATAAATAAAATTATGAGTGTAAATTATAGAGCATACGATGCAAAATTAGTAACATCTGGTTCTGCTTCATTGATAGATAGAGTTTGGGGTGTATTGCCTGTGAGTGGTGTAACCGGGACAATTACATTAAAAGGTGGTACTACTATTTCATTGGCACATTTAACTGCAGGAGAACCCTTTCCTTGTTATGTTGAACGTGTGTCGGTAACTAATGGTGGTTCAGTTTATGTATTAGCTTAATTATATTAAAATGCCAGCACAATCAAAAGCACAACAACGATTTATGGGAATGGTACATGCAGCTCAAAAGGGCGATATGGAAAATCCATCTCCGGAAGTTGAAAAAGCAGCTGACTCAATGAGTGATAAAGATGCTAAAGATTTTGCATCAACATCTCACAAAGGATTGCCTGATAAAATAAAAGAAATGGTATTAGCTGAATTACGTTCAGTTAGAGCCATTCAAACCGATTATGCTAAAACATTAGATGCTATTCAGCAAAACTTAGAAGGATACAAACAATCTAAGGGAACTCCACAAGAAAAACAATATGTACAAAAACTTAAAGCTCTAACTGCACAAAAGAAGAAACTTTCAGCAGAATTGGATGCAAAGGTTAGTGGTATGTATAAAGATGCTGAATTAAAAGTTGATGAAATGAATACAACCGGTGGTGTAGAAGGATATAGTACTCCGTTTGCATTTAGTGGTAAAGATGATGAAAAAACCAAAGGAAAAAGACAAGCTGATTTGACTGGATATAGTGTAGTTAAAGAAAATCGTTGGTTAGAATTAAAAAATGATGAATCAACTGCACAATCTAAAATTGGTAAAGGTATATCTAATATCAATAAACAATTAGCAGAAATGGAAAGATTTCTTAATTGGTATGGTAAAATTAAGAATGAAAGTGGGGTAGATAATAAAAGTTATTGGAAAAGAACAAATAGTCATATTTATAGTATAAAGGAACGATTACTAAAATTAGACCAAAAAATAAGACAAATTTCAGAATAATGAATAGAGCTCAATTAAAAGAACTTGTTAAGCAAGTAGTAAAAGAAGAACAAGATTATCAACAATTATTCAAACATATGTTAGATAAATGTGGTAAATCTATCAACGATATGTCTGATGATGAAAAGAAGAAATTCTTTAACGCCGTAGACACTGCTTACAAAGCAAAATCAGAAGGAAGATTGAGAGGATATAATGAGGCTGAATTAACTGCGGGTCAAAAGAAGATTGATACCGATGGTGATGGTGAGATTGAAGGTTCGGATTTAGCAGCATTAAGAGCTAAAAACGAAGGAGCTAAAAAAAAAAAGTAGTTAGTGAGGGCGTAATTGAAGGAATCCTTGCAACTATAACCTTAGCTATATTAGGTAAAGTGGTTATCTACTTTATTTATGAATTGGCTAAAAAGGTAGGAAACTATATAAATGGTAACGAAAAATATAAAAAAGCCGTAGCCAAAATATTAGAATCAATATCCAATAATAAACAAGCTATGAATGATATAGCTAAGTTAATGGATAGTAATGATGGAATAACGAACGGAGTTGCGGATAAAATAGTGAGAATGGGATTTGTACAATCTCAAATAGTAAAATTAACTGATAGTACAAACGATGAGTTGGATGAAACAGAGTTAAGAAATTATTTAAAAACAGCCTTAGTAAAGGCTTGGGAAGATAAAGGATTAACCGGCAGAGCAGCAGAAAAGATAAAAAAAGATATAAAATAAATGAATAAAGGATTATTAATAGAGACCCATTTGTTTGAAGCAAAACTCGTTGAACAGGATAACGGAACTTATTTAGTTAAAGGAATCCTACAAAGAGCAGGTGCTCCAAATCAAAATCATAGAAGATATCCTAAAGAAATCTTAGAAAGAGAGTGTAAGAAATACGAACAACTTATTAAAGAGCGTAGAGCATTAGGTGAGTTAGACCATCCAGATTCTCCCGTAATCAATTTAAAGAACGTATCTCATAACATTAGGGAAATAGGTTGGGATGGTGATGATGTAGTTGGTATAGTAGAAATACTTTCAACTCCATCTGGAAACATTCTTAGAGAACTATTAAAAAACAATATTCGTTTAGGTATTTCATCGAGAGGATTGGGTTCGGTAAAAGAGTTATCAGACGGGACTGTAATGGTTCAGGAGGACTTCGAATTGGTTGGATGGGATTTTGTATCCAATCCTTCTACGCACGGCGCATTTATGGCACCAATGAACGAATCAAAGCAATGGGCAAAAGTTGCAGAGGAATGTGGTAAATGGTGTCGCTCACAAGATTTGATGAGAGAAATTATAATTGAATTAAACTAATATAATAAAGATGATACGGTTAAAAGATTTACTAAATGAGGAAGATAAACTACAACAACTTCCTACTGAAATCAAAAAACATTTCTTAGAGATAATTTCTACATTTGGCCAATTTGGTGAACAAATGAATAGAAAATCTGATATTAGAACTATTGCGGAAACATTGGGTGGTATCGCAGATGCAGCACAAGAATATACTTTAAGAGAAGGTGGTGATTGGTTTGATAGAGTTACTATTAAACGTAATATGAAGGAGTTGAAAGCATTGCATGAGAAATTCCAAAAGGAATCAATGGAAGCAAAGGCACAAGAACAAAGAATGGAAGCACTATATGAAGATATGGGACATGTATTAAATAGATACTTTGAAATAGCAGAAGTTACCGAAGATGTTATGAAACAAAGATTGGGTTTAAAAGAATGTAAAACTTGCAAATAATGGAAGAATTAGCATCATTGTTATTACAAAGTAGAACACAAACCCATTCATTTCATTTGGGTGTTAAGGGAATAGGTTCTCATTCAGCACACATTGCATTGGGTGAATATTACGATTCAATTGGTGGATTAATCGATGGGTTAGTAGAAGTATATCAGGGCAAAGAAGGTTTAATTCAATTATCGGGTATAGGAGTGTTAGATAAAAATAATGATATTAAAAATATTATTAAGTATTTTGAAACACTTTGTAGTATGGTTGCAAAACTAAGAACAAATCCAAAATTACAAGATAGTTGGATTCAAAACGATATAGATACTGTTGTATCTTTATTATATAAAACTAAATACAAATTGGTAAATCACCAATAATAAGTTATGTTGATTATTGATGTAAAAGATGGAAACATCGAAAGAGCGTTGAAAGTTTACAAAAATAAAGTAAAAAGTGTTAAGCAAATAGAACAACTTAGAGATAGAAAGGAGTTTGAAAAGCCTTCTGTAACTAAGAGAATTCAAAAGCTAAAATCGGTACATAAAGAGAAATTGGAAAATTATTTTAATAAAAATCGCTAATTTCTTTAGTTTTCTAAAAAATTTATATATTTATTTCTGAATATCCTATCTTATATAGGATTTTTTTATTACTATTCGTTGGTTAATGAATACCCTTCTCTATAAGGTGTGACCGAACAACCAGCAAAATATCATTGAAGTTCCACAATTACAATAACTTCACAGGAACAAAAATCATTTAAAAATGGCAAATTCAAAATTATTGAAAGAAGCAATCGCCGATGCTAAAGCGGTAAAAGAAACTGCATTAGCTAACGCAAAGCTTGCTTTAGAAGAAGCCTTTACACCAAGACTACAGTCTATGTTAACTCAAAAGTTAAGAGCTGAAGCTGAGATGGAAGGCGATGAAGAGCAAGTAGATGAAGAATTAGATTCAACAGGAATCGGTTCTTCTACATCTGTACCATCTTTGGATGCTGACACTGAATTTGAAGGCGGTTCAACTAAAACAACATCTGGCGAGCCAGGTGCACAAGTTGCCGATTACAAAAAAGTAGCAGACATCAACGAAGAAGATGAGTATGGTATGGAATCAGAACCATCTGAAAAAGATGCTGAAATCGCAGAATTGAAAGCGAGATTAGCAGAATTAGAAGGTGAAGAAGGTTCTGAAGAAGAAAATCCTTTTGCAGCAACAGAAGCTGAAGGTGAAGATGAAATGGGCATGGATGACATGGGCATGGATTCTGAAATGGGTGGTGATTCAATGGACATGGGTGCTGAAGAGGAATCTGAAGATGACATGGACTTAGAAGCAATCATCAGAGAATTAGAAGCTCAGTTAGGAGACGAAGAGGGTTCTGAAGAAGCACCTGCTGAAGAAAATCCATTCGCAGCTAATGAAAATTTAGCAGATGGTTCTGAAGCTGGTACTGATAAAGGCGAAGACCCTAAAGTAGTTGTAACTAACGAAGCTGAAGAAGAATCAGACGAAGTTGACTTAGAAGAAATTTTAAGAGAAATGGAATCTGATATGAAAGGTGATGAAGAGAAGATGGATGAAGCTGAGGAAGCTGAAAAAGAAGCTGAATTAGAAGAAGCCTACAACACTATCAAATCATTACAAAGAACTATCAACGAAGTTAATTTGTTAAACGCAAAATTATTATTCGCTAACAAATTGTTCAGAGCTCATAATATGACTAACGAACAAAAAATTAAAGTTATCGAAACTTTAGATAGAACTAAATCAGTAAGAGAGGTTAAATTGGTATTCTCTACATTAGCAGAGAACTTCAAATACACTTCAATTAACAAAAACGCTAAGAAAACAATCAAAGAAGGAATCGCTAGTAAAGTAGTTAAATCTACTAAGCCAG
>Ga0208133_1000269_pt1 | contig 20791 bp, 26 predicted proteins | sample ColrivemetaGS535_FD_187595 | JGI IMG/M metagenome (GOLD analysis project Ga0208133, IMG submission 187595) | Estuarine microbial communities from the Columbia River estuary, USA - metaG S.535 (SPAdes) (version 2) | ecosystem: Environmental > Aquatic > Marine > Intertidal zone > Estuary | place... | reverse complement strand
TTTAAATCAGTAAACCCAAAACTATTACAATGACTAGACTAGAAGAGGTACAGTACATCATAGATAAATTTGATCTAAAAGAGAAGTGCAGGTATATGCCTGTGCTATATCGGAGATACTACCTGTATCATGTACTCCAAAAGGATGGAATGACCTTATCACAGATTGGTAGGTTGTTTAGCCAGAGCCATGCAACGGTGATAAATGGTATGACTAAGCACAACATCTACACAAAGCAAAAGGATCCTGCCTATATGCTGCACACAAAAGAGCTCAGAGAGCAGTTTGTACTACCTCAGTATTACAAGCCATTAAAACAAAGGATATTAGAGATATATACTATTGAGAAATTAGAGAAACTTAAAGAGCAGATCAGATGCAATTACTATTAACTGTGCAAAGTGAAAATAGCAAAAATAAGTTTGCACATAACATTGCACATAAAATGGTATTGATAATCAGATACTTAATGGCAAAAGTGCAAAGTTTTGGAAAAAAGCCCCTATCCTATATATAATGTACTACCACTTGAAAAAAAAAAAAGTAAAAAAAAAGTTAAACTTTGCACAAAGCCACGCCAGTACTAGGGGAATGTGTGCAAAGTGGGGTGCAAAGTTGATTGTTAATAAAAAAAGATTGCACTATTTGTATCAGTATTGAATTATTATATATATTTGTCAAGATAATCACCCTGATTAACAAAAAACATTTGAGAGTTTAAACCCCTGCCATTCTATCATAGGGTGATTTATCGGTAGGGGCTCTCTTTAATATAGGAAAAATATGAACTTAATTGACTATGCTAATGAGCTCCAAAGTGAAGGACTTAACCCTCTACCACTTAAAGATAATAAAGCACCGATGCTGGAAGCAGGGCACAAGTTTTTATATGAGCCTATTGATAATATAGAAAAGAGATTTGCTAATGCTCAAAAAATAGGGATAGCTTGTGGATTAGTTAGTCAATTTTACTGTATTGATTTTGATGCTCATAACGATGAGAATATAAGTGAGATATATAATGACTTTATAACCGTACCATTTATAACACATCTAATAAAGCAAGGCATACTATCCTGCTACACTACTGCAGGTGGTGGATATCATGTATATTTTAGAAGTAAGGATAAAATTAACGGCCAGGTGTTTGCTAAATATAGTACAGGATCCACAATGGTGGAGCTTAGAGGGCATGGACAGTATGCTGCCTGCTATCCATCTGCAGGATATACCCACACTAGTGGTAATGATTACATTAAATTAGAATACTATGAGGATGATATTGATAATCTATTTGATTTTATTAAGTCCTATAATCAGCATCACTCAGTTAGCCTACCTCACAAAAATACTACTGATAAAAAGTGGGCAGAGACCTGGAAGCTTACAACGCCTGATGGAAAGTATAACCTAGAATGTGAGGAAGAGGCTAAGGAGCTGCTAAAGAAAATAGGGTGGCAGTTTTGTAAGAAGAGAGCAGATGGTTCTGAGTATTGGACCAGGCCTAACAAAGATATAAAAGATGGCTTCTCAGCTACTTTCGGACATCAAAAGAGTATGTTCTATATCTTTAGTGAAGATGGTAGCTCTATCGAGCCCTTTAATAGCAAACAAAGCTATTCACCATTTAACATCTACACCTTAGTTAATCACCAAGGGGATTGGAAAAAAGCTAAGGATGAATTGAAATTAAAGTATAATATGCCTGATGATGACTTTTGGAGTACTACACAGAATGGAGCTTACAATTTGAATAACTTAAGGTTTAAGAAGTTTTTAGATAATCATGATTTTTTTAAGAACAGCCCTGAGCCTAATGGCACATTTCAGATGATTAAAAAGGAAGGTATATTCTTAAATCAAGTATTTGAGAAGGATGTAAAAGATTACGTATTAGATTACATATTAGATAATAAGAAGCCTGAAGGAGTATACAACCTAATGAGTGGCAATCTTAAGTTTTTTAAGAGGGAGTTTTTAGGCATATTGAGCAGCAGAGATATTACTCTACTAAAAGATACTAAAGATTGTGCATACTTATTTTACACTAACTGCATAGTTAAGGTTACACAAACTGATAAGGAGGTGCTATCTTATGCCGATATGGATCTATCTATATGGAGAGACCAGGTGATAGATAGAGATTTTGTAAAAGTAGATCACCACAAATCAGAATTTCGCACTTTTATATGGCATATATCAGGAAAGGATAGAGATAAGTACAAAGCATTTCAGACTGTAATAGGTTACCTCCTGCACAGCTATAAGGATAGAAGTAACAATAAAGCAATTATCTTTAATGATGAGGCAATATCTGATGTGCCTAATGGGAGAAGTGGAAAGGGATTGTTTTGGAATGCAATGGGCCATCTTAAGAAGGTGCAGAGCTTAGATGGTAAGACCTTTGATTTTCTTAATAAGTTTCCTTATCAAAATGTATCTACTGCCTGTCAAATTTTAGTATTTGATGATGTTAAAAAGAAGTTTAATTTTGAGAGCTTATTCAGTGTAATTACAGAAGGTATCACCATTGAGTACAAAGGTAAGGATAGTATAAAGCTAGATGTAACTAACAGCCCTAAGATTATCATCACCACTAACTACACCATCTCAGGTAACAGTGCATCCTTTAATGCTCGAAAGTATGAAGTAGAGATGGCTAATACCTTCAATGATAAATATACTCCTGTAGATCTATTTGGCCATGAGTTATTCAATGAGTGGGATGATCAGGAATGGGCCTGCTTTGATAACTACTGCCAGGAGTGCATACAGATCTATCTAAACAAAGGGCTTATACCTATGCCTACTAAGAATTTAGAATATAGAAAGATATTAGATGATATCAGCAGTGAGATGTACTTCTTTTTTGAGGATCTTAAAGCTGATACTTTCTACTCAGTTAAAGAGGAGCTCTTTGATAGCTTTAACAATAGGTTCCCTGAGAAGAGGAGCTATACTACTCAGAATAAGATAACCATTAATTTTAGAAAGTGGTGCGAATATAAAGGATATAAGCCTCATGATAACAGGAATGGTGGTAGCACTAAGCTATCTTATATAATACCTGAAAAAAAAGAAGAGGTACAGGATCTTTGGGATGAATTAAATAAAAAAGCAAATAAAATATAACTATGGAAAATTATGTAATGAATGAAAGTAGTCAGTGGATTTTTGATACGTTTGATCATATATTACCCTGGTCCGATTGGGTTAGAGAAACAGATGGTTATAATTGTGAGTGGGATCACAAATGGGAGTATAGATATCATATAGGTGAAAGTGGTAGAATAAGTTTATTTAATCAATGTACTAAGTGCGGTAAAAAAGATGTATCTGCTGGAAGCTTAAAACATGATACAGTACCTAATCTTAAAGAAAAAATACATCTAGGAGAAATTAACAAATATGATTTAGAATTATTAAATGAAAAGAGTTCTACATATGAAAACTATAATGCATATTTTACATTAAAAAAAGAACAAAATAAAAAAATAGAAAAGGCTAATAGAACAGAGTTTTATAATCAGTATATTAAATCTGATAAATGGAAAGCAATAAGGTTAAAAGTGTTAAAAAGAGATAATAATATTTGTCAAGCCTGTTTAGAAGCACCAGCTCAGGATGTTCATCATATAACTTATGCGAATATAGGTGATGAGTTAATGTATGAATTAATTTCAGTATGTAGAGATTGCCATTTTAACCGTATACATAAAGATAAAAAATGAACAAACAAAACAAACAGAGACTACATGATCTAGAGGAGAAGTACATGAGCTATCGGTACCCATCAGCACCAGGGCACATCATCCCCTTCACTAAGTACAGTGATGCTACAGCTAATGGATTGACTAAATGTATCAAAGACTTTCTAAACTACTCACAGCACCAAGCTGAAAGGATTAATACAATGGGAGTATTCAGGCAGTCATACAGAACAGATGGTACTAAGACTGCAGGGCAGTGGACCAAGGGCACCGGTACTCCAGGATCTGCAGATATATCTGCTACTATTTATGGGAGATCTGTAAAGATAGAAGTAAAGATAGGTAAGGATAAGCAGTCAGTAGTGCAGAAGGAATACCAACTAATGATAGAAGCTGCAGGAGGGGTGTATATTATTAGTAAGACCTTTGATGATTTTGTGCAGTGGTATGATAATTTTTGCCTTGACAAATAGATAAAGGATAAGGGGTAAAAGTTGCCCCATTAATTAAATAGAAATGATATAACTAGCCAAAACTATAAATTATAGCCACCTTTGGCGAAGTATAACATTAAAATATAATATACGTACAACATTAAAATATAGAAATGATATGAAACAAACAGCAGTAGAATGGTTATTTGACCAATTATGTTCTGAGAAATTAAGTTGGAATAAAGATAGTAATGGCAAAATATTTTTTGATAAAATAACAAGTGATATATTACAACAAGCCAAAGAAATGGAGAAAGAGCAGATGATAGATGCTTTTGAACACGTTGATTTTAACCTTGATGATGGACTACATTACTATAACGAAACTTTTAACAAATGAAAGCTACCCTAGAATTTAACCTACCTGAGGACCAGGAGGAATTTAATCACGCTACTAATGGCTTCAACTATTACATGGCACTTGTGGAGATGGATCAGTGGCTACGAAGTGAGTACAAGTACAACGGTAAGGAGGAGATGTATGAGGTGAGGGAGAAGCTCAGAGAAATAATTTTAGAAAATAATGTGAAAATAGAATAATAAGTAGTATATTTGTAAATAATTAATAAACTAACCAATGGAAAAAACAACTACAAAGGCTGTAAAGCCTCAGGAGGTTGAGCAGCAGCCTGCTCCCTTCTATGTTCGCCTTCACAAGGCTAAACAACTAATCGGTAAAGTACATAAGAATGCTACTAACCCCCACTTTAAGAAGTCTTATGCAGATATCAATAGTATCCTAGAAGCTGTTGAGCCTATCTTATTACAGCATGATCTACTTTTGCTACAGCCTATAGATGGTGGTAGTGTTTGTACTCAGCTTGTTTGTATCTATACTGGCTTTAGTATCTCTAGCTGTATGGCACTGGACTTAAACTTAGATGCACAAAAGCAGGGTAGTCAAATTTCTTACTTTCGTAGGTACACTATCCAGAGCCTGCTAACTTTGCAAGCAACTGATGATGATGGGCATGTAGCATCTACTGCGAAGCCTAAGATAGATGCAAAGAGATTTGCTGAGGCTGTTAAAACTATAGCAGATGGTAAATTTACCATAGAGAAATTAAAGGATAGCTTTGACCTTACAGAAACGCAAGAGAAAGCATTACTATTAATACCTATGATATGAAAATTAGATGCTCAGCTATAGGAAAGATAATGACTTCACCCAAAACTAAAGGGGAGGTACTATCACAAACAACAAAGACGTATATCCAGGGCTTAGCCCTGGCTCACGTTTATGGTATCAGAAAAGAGTTTACTAGTAAGTATACTGATAAAGGTAATGAGTGCGAGGATATGTGCCTCAGCTTTGTAATGGATGTAATTGATAAGGGCTTTATCTTTAAAAATGAGGAGAACTTTAGTAATGATTGGCTAACAGGTACACCGGATGTAATTACAGATCAGGTGCTAGTGGATGTGAAAAATTCATGGAGTGGTAGCACTTTCCCCTGGTTTGATACTGAGTGCCCTAATAAAGAGTACTACTACCAACTGCAGGGGTACATGTGGCTAACTGATAAGCAGGAAGCACTGTTATGCTACTGCCTAACCAATACACCCCATGCCATAGTAGAGCAGGAGGTAAAGAGTGCACACTATAAGCTAGGACTAATGGAGGAGAGTTTAGATCTTAGAGATCAGGTGCAAAAACAACACAGCTTCGACCACATCCCTGATGCTAAGAGAGTAAAGACCTTTGTAATTAAAAGAGATGAGGAGGTGATAGAACAGATTAAGGTGAGGGTAGAACAGTGCAGAGATTATTTTAATGAACTAATACAACAACTATGAACAGAATGCAATTTAAACATGAGGCAGCTATAGCTGCTATGAATGCTCTAATGATAGAGAACTCTAAAACATCTAAGCTATGGATAGCTAAAGAGGCTGTACAGATGGCTGAGATATTGTCTAATGAGGTCTATGGTGAGGAGATACAATGGCCTATAGTTAATAATGATCCAAGACCTGAGCCATGCTAATCCTACTATCAATACTACTAGCCCCTGCGATTGTGTGGGGGTGGTGGTGCACTATAATGTATTTATTAACAATTTTAAACAATAAGTAACAATGGAAACAAAGAATAATTCAGGAGCTATCTTTAAAAATGATAAGAAGACAGCAGAAACTCACCCCGATTACAAAGGGAAGGTAAACGTTAATGGTAAAGAGATGGAGGTAGCTCTATGGCTTAAAACATCACAGGCCGGCATGAAGTACTTTAGTGCATCATTTAGTGAGCCTTATGTTAAGCCAGCAGTACTAACACCACCTGCAGAACCATTTAAGTTAGAGGATGATGATTTGCCTTTCTAATTAATTTACTATATTTGAGCTATGATATTACTAGCTCTTATACCTTTAGCTTGGTGGTTTGTTAATTTTGAGCCTTTGCAGGCAACTATAGATTATCTATTCAAGTATAAACCACATAGCACATTAGCCATACATATACACTCTGCACTAGGATGTATTAAATGTGTGGCTTTTTGGCTTACTTTACTTTTTACCTTTGATTTTATCCTGGCTTGTCAGGCTGCACTACTTGCTTTTATACTAGATGAATGTTTACAGAAGCTGAGATAGATCTTATAGCTGAAATAGAGCTGTTACCTGAAAACATCAGGTACTCTAAGCACTCATGTGTAGCTTTATTAAAGATTAGGATTAAGTATGATGGGGTGCAACCTAGGGAGTGCTTCTGTGCATCTGTACGTAGAAGGATATGGTACAAAGATTTTATGATTTGGTATGAAAAAAGCCTTAGACAACTACATTAGTAGGGCTTACCCTGAGGTGAGAGCTTATACGGCTTACTTTCTATCTAAGATGGGTAGCTACATAGACGCTGATACAGTCATAAACAATTCATACATACATGTGCTTACTATAAATGATTACACAGCAGATGAGGATAAGGTAAAGGGATACCTGCTGAACACAATTAAGTATCAGATCCTTTGGAGTACATCTAAAAGCCATAAAGATGATAGGGTAACAGCTATAATTGATAACTCACCTGATAGAATAGAGGATGATGAGCTAGCAGATAAGATAAGGGAGGATAGAACCTACTCTTTTAACAAGGGATTGATAGAGATATATAGATCAGAGATAGTAGACCAGGTGCAGAGAATAGTATTTGAGGCATACATTGATAAAGGGTACATAACGAGCAGAGCACTGGCTACCTATTTTGGTATTACTCATACCTCAGCTTACTACCTAATCAAAGAATTGAAACAAAATCTAAACAAATTACAATATAGGTATGAAGTGGAGCCATGTTATTAGTATCTTTAGCCTATTAATTGCTTTGAGCTGTGGCTTAGCTTTGTTTACCTTAGATTATGAGTGGGCTAGCAGGGCAGCAGGATTATGGATAGCATTTTATTACACATTTTTAATTATAACCGAGTATGAAAACAAAAAGTGAACACCTAGGAAAGTACATTACTATGTATAATGGTAATTTTGAGACCAGCTTTACAGTTACAGAAGAGACTGCTAAGGACCACAAGTATTATACCTCTAAAGGATTAGGGTATCTATTTGAAGAGAGCACTCCTAAGGTAAAGTATAAAGGAGTAGAAAATGAAAAAGCAGATTAGCTCTACTTCAATACTATCTAAGCCTAAGGTAAAGAGACCAGGTGTTCATGCTAAGAGTAAGAGCTCTAAGCTGAAAACATCTAAAAATTATGTTAAACAATATAAACAGCAGGGTTAATGAGACCTAAACACATACCTACTCCTGAAGCAATGTGGGAGCTATTTGAGGGATACAGATCCTGGTGTAAGTCTACACCTAGATACTCTTACAGCTTATCTACTAAAACAGGAGAGGCTACAGCTATCCCATTAGAGAGACCTTTAACTCAAGTAGGATTTAGAACTTATGCTGCTGATAAAGAGTGTAGTGTGCAGGATTACTTTGCTAATACTGATGGGAGATATTCTGACTATACGACAATCTGCTCACGCATAGAGGAAGCGATTAGAATGGATCAGATAGAAGGTGGAATGGTGGGTCAGTATAATGCATCCATCACCCAAAGAATAAATGCACTGAAAGAACATACAGATGTAACCAGTGGTGATGAGAAGATATCTGCTATAACTGTTACTATAGTTAAGTAGTATAATAATAATAATAACTATATAGTATCTAACTAGGTACTAGCTTTGCTATGGAGATAAAAAGCACAGTCATCTTTGAAAAGAACTATGAGGCCATCTTAAGTGATAAGAGGTTTATAATTAATGAGGGTGGTAGCAGGAGCTCTAAGACTTACAGCCTGTGCCAGCTCATGATAATCTACTGCCTGCAGAATAACAACAAGGTGGTGTCAGTGATACGTAAGACCTTCCCTGCCCTACGTGCTACAGTGCTCAGGGACTTCATAGAGATCCTAAAAGATATAGGGCTGTATAAGCAGGAGAGCCACAATAAGAGTGAGCACATCTACACATTTGGCAATGGATCTATGGTGGAGTTTTTTAGTGTGGATGATGAGCAAAAGATAAGGGGTAGGAAGAGAGACATAGCCTGGTGCAATGAAGCTAATGAGCTGTACTTTGATGACTTCACTCAGCTTAACATGAGAACAGAGGACAAGCTAATCTTTGACTACAACCCATCTGATAGTGTATCGTGGCTGTATGAGCTCCCTGCTGAGGAGAGCACCCTGATAAAGTCTACCTACAAAGATAACCCCTTCCTACCTGATAGTATCAAAGCACAGATAGAGGATCTAGCTAGAACAGATGAGGCACTGTATCAGATCTATGCCCTAGGTGAGAAGGCTACCTCTAAGAGTAACATCTATAGCAACTGGTCCTTTGTAGCACATAGGCCTGCTAAGTTTGTCAAGTACGTATATGGATTAGACTTTGGTTACAATCACCCCACAGCTTTGATGAGGGTATACTACTGTGATAATGATATCTACATAGAGCCTGTGATATATGAGAGCTACCTCACCACTACTATGCTCATAGAGAAGTTAGGCACCCTAGGCATAGAGCAAACGGTAACCATCCTAGCAGATTACTCAAGACCTGAGATTATCCAAGAGATGAACATAGCAGGGTATGATGTGCAGAACGCTAACAAAGTGGTTAAGAAAGGCATAGACAACCTTAAGACCTTTGGCGTAATATGCCAGGATGATAAGGCAGTCAAGAGGGAGTATGAGAATTACAAATGGAAAAAAATAGGGGACTTCATAACAGATGAGCCTGTCAAATTATTTGATGATGCTATGGATGCAATTAGATACGCCACTACTCACATAAGGCAGGAGTACTACACTGATGATAGTTACTATGCATTCTGATACGCTACATAAGATACAGGTGGTCCAGGCATACATCCACCATAAGACAGGCAAGCAAGTTAGGATAGTATTCAACAGACCTGATAGGATGCAACAGCACCTGATGATGCTAGATCATGCCTACCTCATAGCCATGGGTGGCTTTAAAAACAATAATAGTAATGACGCTAATATAGGTAAAGAGAAGTAATGGCATTAGTAGCACAAGCAACCCCACAAATAATAGTTCCTGCATATAACCCTATTAAGTACATCTACAGCAGTAGCAATGTAAACCTTCAGGGCTTCAAGTTTATCTATGATATCTATCAGAGTGGTACGCTAAATAAGATAGCAGAGTACCGGGTGCTGCCAACTTACTCCACTGGCTTTGGGGAGATAGATCTATCGAAGCTCTTACAGGCTAAGGTAAGCTATGACCTGAACTTAAATAACACATCAGTATATAATGCACCTGGATCCCATTACAAATATGATGTAAGGATAGGGGAGGAGTACTTGACTACCACTCTTTACACTGCAGCACTTACTCAATGGGTAACAGCTCCCTATGCAGGAAGGGTGAGAATAAACGTAGCTAACACATTTCTAGTAGGTGATCAGATTAACATTACACAAGCAGATCTAGGAGTAGCCAACCCCAACTTAGAAGGGCTCTTCACTGTGCTAGTAGCTAACCCTGCTTACATAGTAGTGAACAGCTTATGGTCATTGGTAACCAATGCCAATATAGATGGAGCCATCACCTATGCAGATGGGAGAAAGACAGTAAACAGAAACCTAGCATCACAGCTTGGTAAGTATGTATTCAACGGTGCTATCAAATGGACTGAGTGGCCAAGCTATAACTATCAGGACTATATGCTTAATGGTGTCTTTGATAGGTTCCTAACTAGCTACCCTGCAGCTAACACAAATATGTATGCTACCCTATCTCAGGATATGTGGGTGAACTGCATAGCTAATGGCTCACCTACTCCACCTGATACAATGGTCTTTGATAACAGTAATGGTAGCACCTTTAAAAAGAATGTGACAGCTGCAGATCATGTAAGTGGTGTATCAGTAGGGCCTAACAACTTTGGAGTTTTAACTCTTGTATCAGGATCAGGTAACTTAATAGAGCCTACCACTGAGTACTATCAATTTCACTATGAGCGTAATGGGGTGATGAGCTCAGATAGGTACGTTGTTAACATAGATAGAAGGATACGCACCACTGAGTACAGCATATTATTCTTAGATCGTATGGGCTCATGGAACAGCTTTGCTTTTAGCCTTAACAGCTATGAGAAGGGTAACGTAACACGTGAGCAATTTAACCAGGATGTGAAAGGTTTTATTAACGGATCAAACCAATGGGACTATGCTCTCACTGAGAGAGGTATGACTAACACCTATGTGAGCACTGAGACTACCTTAGATCTAGCCACTAACTTCATGACTATGGACATGGCTAACTACTTCACTGAGCTAATCAGCTCACCGTTCACTTATGTAAAGCTAAGCTCTTATGCAAATGATTGTGATCTACCTGAGAGTGAGGAGTACATCAGCTGTAACATCATGACATCAGACTACCAGGTGTACAACCAAAGAAGCAAAAATCTAATCAAGCAAAACATTACAATCAAGCTAGCTAATAACAATATCGTAAATGGTTAAGATACAACTAAGCACAGGCTTCCTAGATGTCAAAGAGGGCACTGCCTTCCCTTTGAATTTTCAGGTAGGAGATATAAGGGATATAAGCCAAAGGAAGGGTAACTTCTCTAAGACCATCACGCTCACTGGCAGTAAGAATAATAACAACTTGCTTAACCACTACTATGATGTGAATATAGTGGAGGGCACCTTTAACATTAATGCTCTAACTACCTGTGCTATTATTCAGGATGGTATCCCAATAATGGAGGAGTGCTCTATGCAGTTAACAGGGGTGATAAAGACTCAGGTAACAGATGGCTATGAAGAGCAGGTGTCCTATGAGGTATTGGTTAAGGATAGCAAAGCAGATTTTTTTACAGCTATCGCTAACAAGGAATTAACTGACATAGACTTCTCAGACTTTAACCATATATACAATGCACTACAAGTAGTTAATAGATTTAGTAACACTGTAGTAAATGGCTTTAAATACTTTCTCCCTGCTTCTACTAATGGTGTATATAGTACTCAAGAGTTTAAGCCTGCTATATTTGCTAAGACTTATTTTGATAGGATCTTTGAGGATGCAGGCTTTACTTATGACTGGCCTACTATGGGCTATGATAGATTTGAGCAGCTGTTCATACCTTACAATGGAGGGGTAGATAATTTAGATTATCAGGACTGGCTAGTCAAAGCAGAAAAGACAGCACCCACTACTATCAATGGAGCTAACAACTGGGCAGGCTTCTCTAATATAGCTCAAGTAGCTACCTCACAATCTGCTGCCACTAAGATTAACTTAACAGGGTGGACTGAGCTAGATGATATACAAGGGCAATTTGATCCTATAACAGGTGTATACTCTACGCCATTTTTTAACATAAGTTCAGCCAATGCTCAGAGCTATGACTACAGCATAACTATGACCTACAGTTTAAACCTGGTAAATACATCAGGTGGTGTTTTGTATGGTAGTGCTCCTCCTGGTGTGGCAGCTCCTGTATATTATAAACCTGCTATAGGAGTTTCAATACCAGGGCTTCCTATTATTTTTAGTAATCTATTTACTAACACATCCACTAATGCTACTTTGTTTGGGGTGCCTAATGCAGTGCAATGTCCTTTGACTATACCTGTAGGTACTACAAATATATTAACACAAACAGTACAGACTACCATACCACTTAGTTACAATATAATAGGCTTAGGATCATCTGCTACTATAGGTATAAATGTAAGCCAACAATCTGCTGTTATAGGTAACCAACCATCTAATAGAAGTTGGAGGAAAACTTCCCCATCAGGTGTAGCTCCTGCATCAGGTCAAGTAGTTATACAGGCTGTTATCTCAAATATATTAATTAGCATATTGCCTAGCAGTAATATAAATGCTATAGCATCATCAGCTGTAATAGAGGTTAATGATTACGTACCTAAAAAGATTAAGCAGAGTGATTTCATTAAGGGTATCTTTAACATGTATAACATCTATGCTCAAGTAGATAGCACCCAACCTAACAAGTTACTCATACAGAATAGAGATGACTTTTACGATAGTGGGGTGGAGGTGGACTGGACTGCTAAGCTAGCCAAAGACCAGGAGCAAAACTTATCTTTTCTCCCTGAGCTCACCTCTAAGAAAATGATATTAACATATGCTGCAGATAAGGATAACCCTAACACTACCTACACCAATGCCACTAATAATATCTATGGACAAGCTGAGGTTATCTTTGACAATGAGTATGTAAAAGAAGTAACTACTAAGGCTGTATTGTTTAGCCCTACTCCTGTAATCAAAACACAATTTGGTGCTTACGTTCCTATGATAGCAGGTGCAGCACCTGAGACTAACATACGTATCCTATATGATAAGACTACAGCAGGGCAGCCACTAGCTACCTGTGGACAATTCTACATATATGACTATGGATCTATAGGACAAATTAACTTAACAAGCTACCCACTAGTGGGCCACTTTGATGATCCACTCACTCCTACCTTTGATATTAATTTTGCCATCTGTGATTACTACTACTACCAACCTACTAGCCTAACTAGCAACAACCTGTACAACAGATACTGGAGGCGTACAATGGGGCAGATAAACAATGGTAAGATGCTCACTGCTATGTTTAATCTTAAAGAGCCTGACATCCAGGCAATGAAGTTAAATGATAAGATTAGGATAGATAACTCATGGTGGAATATCAATAAGGTAATTGACTATGATGCCAACGCTAACAAGCTCACAAAGGTAGAGCTCATCAGCATAGATACTGAGATTAACTTTGCACCGTTCACAGGAGCAAACGGCCCAGTGATACCTACCCCTCCTGCAGGGATAGGCCCTATACAAATGATGGCCATGAGTAATATCAATACTACTAGGATGGTGAACTCTAATGTGTTTGGTGATCAGGCTACAGCAACTGTACAGGGTAGAGGAAATGTAATAGTAGGAGGCACTAGATCAGTGGTGGTAGGAGATGATCGTATCATAAGTGAAACTACTTTAGCAGGTGATCACTTAGTGGTGAATAGTTTAAATGGAGTACCTACAGGCACAGTGCCATTAATCTACATAGCTAACTTAACTCAGGCAGGATTAACTGATCCTATAGTGCAGGTAAAGAATAACAGCTTAGGTGGAGTGACTTGGACCAGGACAGGGGTAGGTACTTATGAGGGGTACTTAGATGGCTTTGAGCCTTCATATATATCTAGCACTAATGTGCCTACTATAATGATTAGCAATGTTAACTTTGACGGAGTAATATCAGCTCAATACTCAACAAGCTCAAACAGCGTATCAGTAACCACCACTCAAATAGGGATAGGCTTTGTAGATGGATACTTAGACGGCACCACAATAGAAATTAAATACTACATATAATGAACGAAGTAGAAATACCTATAAAAGTATCAGGCCTTGGTGCCATTAAAGCAGAACTAAAAGCACTCAAAGGTGAGATAGCTAATGCTACAGATCCTGCAGATATTGCTAGGTTATCACAGGCAGCAGGTGAGCTATCTGATAAGATAAAGGATGCTAATGAGTCAGTAGCTGTCTTTGCAACAGGCTCAAAATTTGAGCAGGTAAGTAATGGATTAGGTGGTATTAAAGATAGCTTAATGAGCCTAGACTTTGAAGAGGCAGCAAGTAAAGCTAAGACATTCTCTACAGCTATGAAGGGAGTGGATCCAAAAATGATAACTGCAGGTATGGGAGCTTTGACTAAGACAGTAACTACTTTAGGTAGTACATTCTTAAAGCTAGGAGCTCAGTTACTTATTAACCCTATATTTTTATTGGTGGCTGTAATAGTTGCTATTGTGGTAGCTATTGTTTTGGTGATGAAAAAATTTGGTATGCTTCAGGTAGTAATAGATGCCTTAATGCTTCCTCTTAATTTGCTTATTAAAGGCTTTGAGATGCTAACCGATTGGATGGGACTTACTGATAATGCAGGTGAGGAGATGGGCAAAAATGAGCTTGAAAGAATAGATGAGCAAATAGCTGCCAACGAAAAGAAATCTCAAATCTTAGGTGATGCTAACAAAAAAGAGATGGGTGACTATGATAGGAAAATTGCTTTGGCGAAAGCTGAGGGTAAGGATACCTATGAACTATCTAGGGCTAAGATAAGAGCATCCATTGCTTACCAAACAGAACAGATAAAAACTGCAATGCTTACAGTAAAACAAATGAAGCTAAACATAGCTGAACTTGCTACATTAAACATATCAGAAGAAGATAGAAAAAAAGCTTTAGATGCATCTACTAAGGCAATGAATGATGCTAATAAAACTATCAATGAGATGGGTGAGGCTAGGAGAAATAGCCTTAATGAATATAAGATACTTGAGATAGAGCAGCAGAAGAGAGATGCTGAGAAGCCTAAGAATGAAAAGAAAGGTACAGCAGGAACTAAAAATACTTTAAAGGAAAGGCTAGATGATATCAAAGCACACAATGCTGATAAATTAAAACTAGAGGATGAGACAACTAAAGGGCTATTAGCTTTATTAGAGAACGGTATAGATAAAGATATTGCCATCAGAAACCAAGCCTTTGCTGACTACCAAAAAACTTTTATAGATGAGAGATTAAAGAAAGAGATAGAGGGATTAGATAAGCAATTTTTAGCAAAGAAATTAACAGAGGATCAGTACAATGCCAAGCTAGCTGAACTAAGACTAACAGCCACTACTAAACTAAGTGCAGATGAGTTAGTTATCCTAGCTAATGCAGAGGCATTAAAGAATAAAGAAATACAAGCTATAAAAGATACCTATGCTCAGAACTTAATCAATGGTGATTTAATGATCGCTGATGCTAAGTTTAATGCAATGGCAGAAGGCTTTGAAAAAGAACAGTTAGCACAAGCTGAGGGATATAATAAGCTAAGAGCAGATGCACTGGCTAACATCACTTTAACAGCTGAACAGAAAGCAGAACTAGTAGCTATCTATGATGAGCAGGAGAGAGCACAGAAGGCTGCACAAGAAGCAGAAAGGGTAAAGGCTCAGCAGGATCTATTGCTATCTATGCAGGATGAGGTAACTAAACAAAAGGCAGCAGAGGAAGCTCAGTATCTTTTAGATATAGAAACTGCCAACGGTAACTATGAGACCTTAGAAGCTCTAGCCAAAGCTCATGCAGATAGATTAGCTAACATAGATATAGAGGCATCTAATGCTAAGGTAGCAGAAGCACAAAAAGAAAGGGATGCTAAGCTAGGATTTGCTAAGGATACGGTGGATGGGCTTACTAACTTAGGAGGCATGTTAATCAAAGACCAAAAGAAACTAGAGAAATTTAACAAGGCCAGTGCTCTTATTCAAATTGGTATTGATACTGCTAAGGCAATAAGTGCTTTAGTAGCAGCTGCTAATACTAACCCAATGAATGCTGTTACTGCAGGTGGTGCAGGTATAGCACAATTTGCTGCAGGTATTATTCAGATTGCTACCAACGTAGCTAAGGCTAAACAGATACTATCATCTCCAGGTGCAACCCCATCAGCAGGTGGTGGAGGTGGTGATGCAGGTGGAGGAGGAGGTGGAACTGCTGCAGCCACAGCTTTACCTCAGGCAGCACAATTATTTGGCAGTGCTAATACAGGTGGTACCATGAGTGCAGGGGGTGGATCTAGTAGCTCATCTATGACTGTAACAGCTGTAGTATCTGAGACTCAAGTAACATCCACACAACAAAAAATAAACCGTATAAATAAATCAGCAGAACTATGAACAGTCTACAAGCCATAACAAACCACATCATTGCTTTTTACACAGCACATAAGCAAGTATTTAAAGTAGGCAGTGACTTTAAAGAACAGCTTTATAACTTTGCTACTCAAGATGAGAAGTATCCCCTGGTATATATTGTGCCTAGTGGAGTGATCCCAACTGAGAACACTACAGAGTTTAGCTTTGATATATACTGTTATGACATCATCCAAAAGGATAGAGCTAACATCATCACAATTCTAAGTGATACGCAACAGATCCTAAATGATTTGTACATCTATTACATGGATAGCACTGATTATAGCTTTGATGTAGTGGGAGTGCCTACCTTTACACCCCTTAACAATGATCTACTAGATTACGCTGCAGGGTATCAGATGAGTATCACTCTTACAGTAAATGATTGGACTGATTGTGCTGTGCCGATTTAAACATTTCACTTTGATAATATAATATAGGTATGGCTAATGGATGGTGGGGTGATTGGAGGCCCTCTTTACCTGCTCACACAGGAGACTTACAGGCAACAGATTTGATAGAGTGTACTTCCATTATAGGAGGGCTTCCTGTCAATACTGCTATTACAGGTACTCAAATAATAAACGCTGCTAGTGGTGGTAGTGCAGTATGGGGTGGTATTACAGGAACGCTATCAGCTCAGACTGATTTGCAAACGGCATTGAATGCTAAACAAAATAATCCGATACTATATTGCTCATCTGCTACTACAGTAGTAACAGGTACAACTAATGAAACTTTGATAGCTTCTGTGCCTATACCTACCACAATAAGTAATGCAATGCTTCGCTCATCTTTTACTGTAAGAGTAACTACATTAGGTGCAGCTGCTCCTAGAAGTAGAATAAGAATAGGAACTTTTGCTTCTCCTACACTTGCACAAATAACAGCCTCTACTATTATAGCAACTAATGCTATAGGTAGTTTAGGCATGGCATCTATATATAGGACTATGCCTGTAATAGGAGGTGCTTCAGGAAGTATAAAAGCCTTTGCAACAGGAAGTAATGCTAATGCAGACTATGGGCAGTTAGCTGCGTTTGATGTGGTACTAAGAAATTTCACTACTCAGCAGTACTTATACTTTACAATTACTAATAACACAGTAGCAGCACAAACTGAATGCTATGGCTTACTAGTAGAAAACATACAATAATGGGTAGATACGCAAACACCGGTGAATTTAATGTGCTATATCCTACTAGGAGAAGGATGGCAACTATATTGAAACGTATATTAAGAAATGATATAGTAGATGGTGAAGGTACCTTAGTAGAAAGTATAAGGATCAATGCTAAGATTACAGGCTTTGAAAAGCTAGAGATACAGATAATAGCTATGTATTATTTTATCTTTTTAAATAACGGTGCTTTTTTATGGAACGGTGGTGTAATTACTCCTAGGGATTACGTAGCACAATTCACAGCTGAGCTAAACTCTGCAGGTATCACTGCTGAGATATACTCACAATATACTGAATGGCTTACTAAGAAATTTCCTATACTAGATGTGGTAGAGGTGCTAGAAAAAAATCAAAGAATAGTTTATACATTTGAAGCATTAGATCCTCCTGCAGGATTTACACCTGGCTTCCCCTTAGATGTCTAATTCTTTTTTCATACCCATCATATTGAATACGTAGGTAAGGGGTAGCCCTCCTATCTTATCAGACTTAGTAAGGTCATTATTACATAGGCCGTATATCATACGCTCCCAACTCCACTTGCTATCTTTCTTAGTATCCTCCTCATCTTTCAACTCTTCAGGTGTGAGCTCTGCTTTCTCTTCTGCTGTTAGCTCAGGTAACTCATCACCTTGAAATAAGTTTTGGTACACCTTAACAAAGTTTTCTCTAAACTTTAAAAACTCATTAATGATACCATAAACATCTGTGATGGGTAGATCTAAAAACTTCTCAGCTCTAATAGTGCAATCATATTCATAAGGCTCTAGCACCTCCTCACCCCACTCATTTACTTTGCTTTGCCTGTAAAGGATACCACATATATTAGCAAGGTTTTTAATGTAGTTAGTGGTGAAATAATAGTCCAGATCTATGTACTCATAAAGACAAAGTTTACTAAAGGGCTTAGCCTTCATACCTAGAAGCTCTGACTTGTATTTATTGGATGGCTGTGATAGTGCCCATTTGCACTCATCTATATAACCTTTAAGCTCATCTATATCCATATCCTCAATAGACTCAGGGGGCTCATCTGTGATGATAGAAAGTATCTCACTATTATAATGATAAGCCCCTAGCTCTTTGTCTATCTCAGCTATCTCTATAAACTGCTCAAGAGTTACTTCACTCCACTGCTTCGGTAGGTACATCCTCCACTTGATTTTTTACCTTGTTAGCAACAAACATAATGTAAGGGATGCAAATCTCAGCTTTCAATTTTCTTATGTGCTTAGACTTTAACTTAAGGTGAGCTTCTGCATAGTGCTCTGCTTTGGTAAGGTGATCTGCTTTAAACATTACAGCCATCATATCTGATATGTACCCCTTCTGTTTATGGATGGCTATCTTTTCTATTAGCTTAGTTTCTCTTACTGTTAGCTTTAGCTCTGCAGTATATGTAAAGCCATCTAGCTCTAGGGTAGTTACAGCTTCCTGATTTGCCAATGGATCCTGTGCAGAATTAAACTCTTTAACAATCTCTATAAATTCTGAGATATCAAAATCAAAGAACTCCTTTTCAGGGATCCCTAAATACTCAAAGATTTGCAGATGCCTATCCACAGGATCTATCTCTTTATTATTGTTAATATCTGTAATTGCTTCAAACTGCTCAATAGTCAGCTCTTCAATTTTGTTGGGGATCTCCCTTCCTAAAATAGTTACCATAGTTAATTTTTTTACAAATATAAGAATTAATATAATATAGGTATGGCAAAAGATAATTTACCAGTTTACAAAATTACTATAGATCCTGAATACTCTGAAAATGGGGAGGACTTGGGTATAGAGCAAATAGCTTTTACATCCACTCCTGCCATTAAAGTAATGGGTATGGCTTTCAATAGCCAGGTTAAGCCTATGATATTTACAGATGATCTTAAGTATCGTATAGTAGCACCTGCTCTTATCCCTATGGAGATCTATCGCAAAGATGATGAGGATGGTAAAGAGTACTATGTTAAGTTTACTATTGAGGAAATAGAGAAAATTCATGCAAAGTTTATGAGAGACATGTCTAATAAAGACTTGTTTAATCTAGAGCATGATACTGATAAGACTGTACCTGCTTATGTACTTGAAGCTTGGATAGTAGATACACCCAAAGAGGATAAAGCTTATTCTAGTTTTGGGATAGAGGTACCTGAGGGCACTCTAATGGTTACAGCACAGGTAACAGATAAAGAGTACTATGCTCAACTGGTAGCAGATGGGCAGGTAGGTTTCAGCATAGAGGGATATCTAGGCATGAAGCTCAAAGAACAGCAACAACTTAAACTAAATAATATGAATAAATTACCTGATGGTGAACACTTAATTGACGGCAAAATCTACGTTGTGGTTGATGGTGAGATCACTGAAATTAGAGAAAAAGAAGAGGAAGTAGTAGTAGAAGAGGAAGCAATGTCTGATACTGTAGTAGAAGAAGAAGAAGTAGTAGAAGAAGAGACAATGGCTGTAGATCCTGCATTAGATGCAGAAGCAATACTAGAGATAGTACGACCATTAATTACTGAGCAAGTAGATGCACTTGTGGCTATGATAGCTGATTTAAAAAATCAGTTTGAAGAGTCCCTAGTTACTGAAACAGAAGAGGAGACAATGGAGGAGGCTGTAAAGATGAGTGTACAGCAAAAATTAAGTAAATTCAATAAATTTAATAATCAATAAACAAAAAAACAAACAATGAGAAAACTAAGATTTGATTTAAACATCGATGCTTCTGCATTATTAGCACCAAACGCTGATGCATTCTATGCACAGGCTTACCTTTCAGGTAGTGAAATTCCTGATAACTTCCGTACTTTACCTGGTATCAAGTACAAAACTAAAATTGGTACAGTTACTTTTGGTACAGGCTTACTAGCTACTAGCCCTTGTAACTTCCCTAACCTTAACACTGATGACTTAAGCTCTCATGAAGTAGACGTGTGTGCTCTTTCAGCTATGGCACAAGTTTGTCAATTTGACTTAGAGCAGTCTTTTGTATCTTTGCAAATGGCAGCAGGATCAAATGGTGATTTCACAGTAGCTTCTTTCTTTAGCTTTTACTGGTCTGAGATGGCTAACGCTATTGCAGGACAAATTGAAGAGTTAAGATGGAAAGGTGATGTATTATCTGTTAACCCACAAC
>Ga0208133_1000266_pt1 | contig 21016 bp, 23 predicted proteins | sample ColrivemetaGS535_FD_187595 | JGI IMG/M metagenome (GOLD analysis project Ga0208133, IMG submission 187595) | Estuarine microbial communities from the Columbia River estuary, USA - metaG S.535 (SPAdes) (version 2) | ecosystem: Environmental > Aquatic > Marine > Intertidal zone > Estuary | place... | reverse complement strand
AACTAGCCCTGGGTCTAAGTTAGATATAGTAGGAGCAACCGACACCTCTGGGGTAACTTCTTCTTTACTTAGAGTAAGAACAACTGCCAATCCAAATGCTCCTGAAAAAGTTGTTGGTTTTTACGTAAATACAAATACAGAAAGAGGTTTTATATCTGTAAACCAATATCAAACAACTTATAGTACTTCTTCAGATTATAGATTAAAAGAAAATATTGTACCAATACCTAACGGTATAGAGAGGCTAAAGGAATTAAAGCCTTGTAGGTTTAACTTTGTACAAGGTGATCCTAACTATGTGGTAGATGGGTTTATAGCTCACGAGGCGGCTGAAGTAATTCCTGAAGCTGTAACTGGTGAAAAAGACGCTGTAGATGAAGATAACAATCCAGCATATCAAGGTATAGATCAAAGTAAAATAGTACCTTTGCTAACAGCGGCTCTACAGGAAGCAATAGATAAAATAGAACAATTAGAAACAAGAATACAAACACTAGAAAACAATTAAACAATGGCAATTACTTACAAATGGGACATCCCAGCAATGGAGGCTCACATTCAATCAGAAGGTGAAGACAACGTGATCTACACAGTGCATTACAGATACACAGGTTCTGAAGAATCAAATGGTAAAATTTATTCTTCAACCAACATTGGTACTCAAGGTTACACTTATGTAGCTGGGGAGCCTTTTACGCCTTACGAAAATACTGAAGCTTTTGAAGCTACGGTTATTGAGTGGTTAGAAAACTCTTTAGATGTAAACGAAATGCAAGCTAGTATAGCTGCAGACATACAATCTCAGATAACGCCAGTTAATGAAAACTTGTACTTCACATGGCAAAACCAAGAATAGTCGACTGAATAAAAAAAGTAATTTACACTTAAAACATGTAATAATAAAGACCATGCAAAGCTATTAGCTTGTTATAATTAAATCAAATTAAATTAAATTAAAATATGTCAGACAGAATTGTTAAAAACCTGAACTTCGGCGAGGACGCTAAGGCTACGGTATTTAAAGGAATTAAGAAACTAACTAAAGCTGTCAGTTCCACTCTTGGAGCTAGCGGCAAGTGCGTTATCTTAGAAGATGGTAGTGGTAAACCGGTGATTACCAAAGATGGTGTAACAGTAGCTGACTCGATAGTCCTGCTTGACCCTGTGGAAAACATGGGTGCTACTCTTTTAAAGGAAGCGGCTAGGAAAACGGTTAAAGAAGCAGGGGACGGAACAACTACAGCTACAGTATTAGCTCATTCGATACTTAAACAAGCTTACAAGCTTGATAAAGACTACAATAGCAGAGACTTGAAAAATGGTATTAACAGTGCTGTTGAAAAAGTTGTAAAATACTTGGAGAAAAACTCTATACAAGTAACAGGTGACATGATTGATTCTGTGGCCACTATATCAACAAATAACGATCCAACCTTAGGTAAAGTCATTGGAGACGCTTTTAGGTCAGTAGGAGAGACAGGAGTGGTTATGATGGAGACTACAAGTGAATCTGAAACCTATGTAGATGTGGTCGACGGTATACAGTATGAAAAAGGTTTGACTAATTCCAATTTCGTAACAAACAAAGCCACAAAAGAAGCTGTACTTGAAAATCCTCTAGTTTTACTAGTCGATTCACCTATAGAAAGTATTAGGCAAATTCAATCTGTTTTAGAATACGTTATTAAAAATACAAAGTCATTACTTATTGTCGCGGATATAGATCAACCAGTTTTATCGGCTTTAGCGATGAATAAAGTTAAAGGAAATATAAAAGTTAACGTAATTAACGCACCTACTTTTGGTATAAACAAAAAAGATACTTTAACTGACTTATCCATGTTAACTGGTGCTACTATTATAAACGAAGATCTTGGAGATGACTTAGATCTTATATCAGTAGATAAGTTAGGTGAATGTGTTAGAAGTGTAACTGGTGAGCAAGATACTATTATACAAATAAAAGAAACACCAGAAGAAGTAAATGAGCTTATTCAAAAAATTAAAGATCAGCTTGAAACTGAAAAATCTCCTGCAAACGTTATACGACTTGAAACTAGACTTGCACGTTTATCTGCTAAGGTTGCAGTTGTTAAGGTTGGAGCGAATTCAGACATTGAACTTAAAGAAAAGACGGATAGAGTTGAAGACGCTATCTGCGCTACAAAAGCCGCAATCAAAGAAGGTATAATTCCAGGTGGAGGTATTGCTTTGCTCAACGCGTCTACATATACAAAATCTAAAAACAAAGGTGAAGAAGTTTTACTAAAAGCTATAAAAGCACCTTATGAGACAATTCTTTCCAACGCTGGTTTAGAATTAGTTTATCCTGATAAAAAAAATAGAGGATTAAATGTGGTTACAGGTAAGGACGTAAATATGGTACGAGCTGGCATTATAGATCCATTGTTGGTTACTAAAAGCGCTTTAAGAAATGCGGCTTCGGTAGCGACTACGATATTATCTACAGATTGTGTAATCAATAATTTAAGAGTTGGAGATGAAAGCAATAGGTAGGAATTTAATTATAAAGAAACAAAAAGAGGGGACCACTAAAACAAAAGGTGGTCTACTTCTTGCTGAGTCACACAGAGAAGATATTAGATATATAGAAGCTAGTGTAATTTCTATTGGAAGTGATGTAGTTGGCGTTAAAAAAAATGATAAAATATTTTTCGATAGACACGCCGGTCACAGGATAGAAATAGATAAAGACTTTTATCACGTTATTAAACTAGAAGATATAGTTGTTGTTTTATGAAAAGGCTAGACGCAAGGGACGTAAAAGATATGAACTTGCTAAAACATTACCGTATAATACGCAAATGGGCCTGTAAAAACAACAATTTAAATGATGCTGATTTAGAGCTTTTAATATATCTTGATTGTATGGAGCATTTTTCAAAGCAAGACTTTAAAACTGGATCATACTCTTACAGCTGGGACAACAGGCGTTGGAACAAGCTTCTGAAAGCTGACTGGATAAAAGTGTGGAGAAAAAGAAATAGAACTACTCAGCTATACCACATATACCAAATATCCTTCAAAGGTAAACAGCTTATAAGCAGGATATACAGAACTATGTTAGGTGAAGAAGATATACCAACCAGTTCAAGAAGAAATAAAATAATAAGCGGTAATAGTTATACAGATAAAGTTTTAACTACAGCCATATACAATGTTAATAACGATAAAGAAAGATAACTATGCCTACTTACGAACAAAACTTAAAAGCTACAACAGGCAATGCACCTACAAAGTACGTTGACCCGTTAACTGGACTGCAAGTACCAAGCCAGCAAACAACCTACCAAACACCTATTCCAGGTAACCAAATGGGTAACGCTATACCACTGTTTAACGATGCTTCTGCTAACGCAGCTAATCAAATGTTTGGCGGTGTTGAACAAAGACAGATGTCTTTACAGAATCAGTCTGGAATTATTCAAGCTCCTCTGTACTTTAAAGACCAGACGGGAGATGGTAAAATAACGCGGGCTGATGTTATAAAAGCAAGAACTGAAGGGTATAAAAAATAAAAAATAAAAAATTATGGCAAAAAAAGTAACAAAAGCTGATGTTAACGCCGGAGGCGTAGTTGGTGAAAACACTATTTGGGACGGACCGTTAAGTCAACTAGGTAGACCTCACGGTAAAGGTTCTAGTAGTGGATCAAAAGGTATGAGGTTAAAACTAGCAGATTGTGGTTGTGACTCCTTGAAAGGACCGATCACTCAAAGAGCTAAGTGATAACATGATGTCAATGGGAGATATAAAACTGTATATGTTAAACGTTAGTGCGTTTGCTGTCTCTATGTCTAGTATAGACGTAGTGCTAAAGCTGACTTTATTAGCTGTGTCTATTGGTTACACAGTTCAAAAATGGTACAATCTAAACAAAAAGTAGTATGGCTAAATTAGAAAAATCAAAAATGGCTTGCAATAAGCCTAAGAAAACCCCTAGTCACGCAACTAAGTCCCACGTAGTAAAAGCTTGCTCAGGTGGCAAAGAGAAAATAATTAGATTTGGACAACAAGGAGTTAGCACTGCTGGTAAACCTAAGGAAGGTGAGTCAGCTAAGCAAAAAGCTAGACGTGCTAGTTTTAAAGCTAGACATGCTAAAAATATAAAGAAAGGTAAAATGTCAGCTGCTTATTGGGCTGATAAGGTTAAATGGTAAAAACAAACAACTATGAATAAAGGTGAAAAATACGATCAAAAAGAAGCATACAATAAGAATCTAAGTGCAAGCGCTAGATTACATTACTTAGAAAACGCTAGACACGATACTGATTCTGCAGCTAAAATGGCTTACGGAGATTCACCAGCTAAAATGCAAGGATCATTTATGTCTAAGCATTGTCAATCAGGTTTTCAATCAGCAAAACCAGATGCTCCTGCTAAAAAGAAAAGCTGTAAGTACTAGTATGGCATTTAAACTTAAACCACCATTCGAGTGTGATAATACTCCTATATACCAAGTTGATATGGAGGAAGGTGTTTTAGGTATGGCTAACAATAATGGCACAATACTTATAAACAAGTATTTAAGCCCAGCTCAGTCTAAAAAAGTTATTGATCATGAAATGATTCATATAGATCAAATAAAACGTGGTGATTTAGATTACGACAATAACAATGTGTATTGGAAAGGTAAAAAATACTCAAGAGCTAAAATGAATGAAGGGGCGAAAAACCTGCCTTGGGAAAAAGAAGCATATAGAAAATCATAAATAAAATAAAAATGGCAAAATTAAAGACATCATCAAAAACAGCTTTTTACAAGACTGGGCCTTTATACCTTCACAGCGAAGATCACAAAGACCCTAACGAGCCGTCTACTGAGAAAAAACACCATCCAGGTTACAAGCCACCAACTCTTACTAGTTATTCCGATAAATCTACAGAGGCACAGTACGCGAACCAAGCTAACAAACGAGATTTCAAAAAATCAGCACCTGAGCACAAGCAAAAGGACTTAAACACGCCGTTCCCAGGAAAAGGACAAAAACTAGGTAATTACAAAGTAGCTTCTATAGAAGGTAAAACAGGTGATTACTTTGTTAGAAAAGGAGAAAATTCAAAAATGTACAGAGTCTCTAGGCGTGATGTTAAAAAACTAGTTAATACTAAAAACGCTACTTATCAAGCTAATTTTAGACCGGTAAAACACGGTTACGACAAGCAGGGTAACATATACGAGAGGTAAAAATAAAAAATGAAAAAAATACTAAGCCTACTAACTGGTGGCCTGATTAAAGACGTGGGTGGTGTCATAGATAAACTAACCACTACCGATGAAGAAAGATTAGCTGCTAAGCATAAAATACAAGAGTTATTAGAAAAAGCAGATAAAGAAGCTCAAGACCAGGTCACTGATAGATGGAAGATGGATATGCAATCTGATTCCTTTTTGTCAAAAAATATTAGACCATTAGTAATGGTTTATTTGACAGCTGTTTTTACTATTCTAGCATTTGCAGATGGTAACATAGGTGGCTTTAAAATAAACGTAGCATATATACCAGTTTTTCAAACTTTATTGATGACTACTTATGGTGCTTATTTTGTTGGTAGGACATGGGAAAAGAATAAAAAATCAAGTGATAATAAAGATAAGTAAATATAAATTTAATCAAATCAAAGAAAATGAGTAAAATCACAAAAGAACAATTAGAGAAAATTAAAGAGCAACAAGGAAAATTGCAGGGTATTTTAACTGATATTGGAGTTATTGAAGTGCGTAAGCACGAAGCCTTGCATACTCAAGCTGTTATCTCTCAAGAAATAGAAGCTACAAAGAAAGAGTTAGAAGAAGAGTATGGAGCTATCAATATCAATATGAGTGATGGTAGTTATACTAACATCGATGAAAACGATGATTCGGACTTAACCGTGGTTAAATCTGAAGACTAATGAACTCTGTAGTTAGAAAAATAAGTATAGGTTCTGATTACAAAAACGATGCGATGCATTACGCTGTTGGTCAACAGGTTTATGGAGGTCACACTATATCGGCCATACTTTACTCTGAAGATGATAGTTCTTATAGTATCTATATCAAAAAAAAGGACGAGGTAATGCCATGGAAGAAGTTTAATTCTAACATGGCTATATCCGTTGAATATGATCTAGAATACTAATGAAAAGTTTATTTGACTTTATCGTAAAACCTTTAAACAAAAGGTACGATACTGAGATAAAGGTAGGTGACAAAAGCCTTATAACTAACACTAATACTGAAGACTTCAAAGCTGTAAGCAATAGAGCGGTAGTAGTTTCAACTCCCTCTGCTTACTCTACACCGATTAAAGAAGGTGACGTGATTATTATACATCACAATGTTTTTAGAAGTTTTTTTGATATTAGAGGTAAACGAAAAGATAGTAGATCTAAATTTGTAGATGACTTGTATTTTTGTTCACCTGACCAAATATACTTACACAGTAGTAACGGCACTTGGAATTCTTTTCAAGATCGTTGTTTTGTAAAACCCTTGTTAGATAATAATGATCTAACACTGGATAAAGAAAGAAAGCTTATAGGAATACTAAAATATGGTAATAGTTCCTTAGAAGCTCTTAAAATCGTTCCTGGCGACCTAATAGGTTATACTCCGTATGGTGAGTTTGAATTTGTAGTTGATGGCGAACGATTATATTGTATGAAATCAAATGATATTGCAATCAAGTATGAATATAAAGGAGACGAAAAAGAATATAATCCTAGCTGGGCAAAAAGCAGTTGAAGAATTAATTCAGGTAGCTAAGGAAAAAATAGTTGACTCAGACGATGACATATCTGCTGATAGATTAAAAAATGCTGCAGCTACAAAGAAGCTAGCTATTTTTGACGCTTTTGAAATACTTAGTAGAATAGAAGAAGAAGAAAAACTTTTGGAAGAGAAACCAAAAGATGTTAAACAAGAGAAATCTTTTAAGGGTTTTGCTGAAGGTAGATCTAAGTAATGTATAAGCAAACGCTGATACGTACTGTCAAAGATCACATAAAGCCAAAGGTACTTAAAAGAAACAATAGATACAAGAAGTGGGAAAAAGGCTATAACCCTGAGTATGATATAGTTATTATAAGTAGCGATGGAACTATAGGTGAAATTGTAGAGATTCAAAACTTAAAAATAGCATTACCGTTAAAACCTAAGAACGTTCACAAGTGTTCTCAGGACAAAGAAGATCAAGTTTGGACTAAGTTGGAGTATCCAAAAGAGCTATCTAAAATAAAGAGTGTTTTTGATTGGGAGAGGTATCCAACTGACTTTAAAGAAAAATGGTACGAATACATAGATGGGGAATTTGAAAAAAGAGAAAAAGGTTTTTGGTTTTATAACAATGGCAATCCAACTTACATTACTGGTACTCATTACATGTACTTGCAGTGGTCCAAGATTGATGTTGGGGCAGCAGATTATAGGGAATCAAATAGAATATTCTTCATATTCTGGGAAGCTTGTAAAGCAGACAAGAGGTGTTATGGAATGTCGTATCTCAAAAATAGACGTTCAGGATTTTCATTCATGGCGTCTGGGGAGACCGTTAATATGGCCACAATATCAACGGATTCACGGTTTGGGATATTGTCCAAATCTGGTGCCGACGCTAAGAAAATGTTCACAGATAAAGTTGTACCCATCTCTATTAACTACCCGTTCTTTTTCAAACCAATACAAGACGGAATGGATCGCCCAAAAACGGAACTCGCCTATAGGGTACCCGCGTCAAGGCTCACCAGACGTAAACTTAACGAAGGTGAAACCGAACAGGAACTAGAAGGATTAGATACAACTATTGACTGGAAAAATACAGGAGACAACTCCTATGATGGTGAAAAATTAAAACTATTAGTACACGATGAAAGTGGAAAATGGGAAAGACCAGATAATATATTAAACAACTGGCGAGTTACAAAGACTTGTTTAAGGTTGGGTAGTAGGATCGTTGGTAAATGCATGATGGGCTCAACTTCTAACGCTTTAGAAAAAGGTGGTGGAAACTTTAAAAAACTTTACTATGCTTCAAATGTCGAAAAAAGAAACCGCAACGGACAGACTAGTTCGGGATTATATAGTTTGTTCATTCCTATGGAGTGGAACTACGAAGGATTCATTGATGCTTATGGATTACCTGTATTCGACAACCCCAAAAAAGAAACTAAAGACCCTAGCGGCGAAATAATAACTAATGGAGTTATAGAGCACTGGCAAAATGAGGTAGAAGGTTTAAAGAGTGATCAAGACGGTTTAAACGAATACTACCGCCAATTCCCTCGAACAGAAGAACACGCTTTTAGAGATGAAGCTAAAGAGTCCTTATTTAACTTAACAAAAATATACGAACAAATAGATTACAATGCTGATTTACACAATACAGCTACTATTACAACTGGTAGTTTTATGTGGGAAAATGGAATTAAAGATAGTAGAGTTTTATTCTACCCAAACAAAGATGGAAGATTTAAAATATCTTGGGTTCCACCTGTTGATCTGCAAAATAGAGTAATAATAAAGAACGGTGTTAAATACGCGGGCAATGAGCACTGCGGAGCGTTTGGTTGTGATAGTTATGATATATCAGGTACTGTTGATAAGAGAGGTTCTAACGGATCTTTACACGGGTTGACTAAGTTTTCAATGGAAAACGTACCACCAAACTTGTTTTTCCTAGAATACATAGCTAGACCTCAAACAGCTGAAATATTCTTTGAAGATGTGTTAATGGCTTGTATTTTTTATGGCATGCCAATACTAGCGGAAAATAATAAGCCCAGGTTGTTATATCATTTTAAAAGAAGAGGTTATAGAGGTTTTTCAATGAATAGACCAGATAAGATATACAACAAATTATCTATCACAGAAAGAGAAATAGGTGGAGTGCCAAACTCCAGTGAAGACATGAAGCAAGCTCACGCAGCCGCTATTGAAACATATGTAGAGGAAAACGTTGGTAATACGCCTAACGGTTATGGTAATATGTATTTTCAAAGAACACTAGAAGACTGGGCTAAGTTTAACATAAATAATAGAACAAAGCATGATGCTTCTATTAGCTCTGGTTTAGCTATAATGGCTTGTAACAAAAATAGATACACTCCTGTGGCTAAAAAAGAATATAAGAAAATAAATTTAGGTATAAAACGATACGATAACAAAGGTACATCGTCAAAAATTATAAGATAAATGAAAGTATACACCAATACTAATAGCTCTTTCCCTAGCCAAGTAGCTAGTGATGAAGTTAAAGCAAGCTTAGATTACGGGATTCAAGTCGCTAGAGCTATCGAGGGAGAGTGGTTTCAAGAAGGTCGTTCTGGCAACAGGTACGCTCAGAGCTACAGCAACTATCACCAACTTAGATTATACGCTAGAGGTGAACAATCAATAGCTAAGTATAAAGACGAGTTATCGATAAATGGAGATTTATCTTATTTAAATTTAGACTGGAAACCCGTACCAGTTATACCTAAGTTCGTAGACATTGTTGTTAATGGAATGTCTAATAAGTCCTACGATATTCAAACAGTAGCTCAAGATCCTTTTTCTATAGAGCAAAAATCAAAATATGCTAAAGCTGTTTCTAGAGATGTAAACATGAGACAGACGCTGGAGAACTTTAAGACTGATCTTGGTTTAGATTTATATAACGTCTCTAACCCTAGCGATTTACCAGCTAGTCAGGAAGAACTAGATCTTTACATGCAAATGAGCTATAAACAAACTGTTGAAATAGCAGAGGAAGAGCTTATAGATAATACATTAGCTTATAACAGATACGAGGAAACTAAGAGGAGATTAGCTTATGACTTAACTGTTTTAGGAATATGTGCTACTAAAACAAACTTCAATAGAGCGGAAGGGATAAAGATAGAGTATGTAGACCCTGCTTATATGGTGTACTCATACACTGAAGACCCGAACTTTGAAGATATTTATTACGTTGGAGAAGTTAAGTCTATAACTATAGCTGAACTAAAGAAGCAGTTCCCAGATATATCTAAAGAAGAACTTGAGGCTATACAGAAAATGCCTGGTAATTCACAATATATAACAGGTTGGGGTAATTACGACTCTAACACTGTACAGGTAATGTACTTTGAATACAAGACATATCGAGATCAAGTATTTAAAATTAAAAGAACAGAAACTGGTTTAGAAAAAGCTATTGAAAAAACAAGTGACTTTAACCCTCCAAGTAACGATAACTTTGAACGAGTTTCAAGAACTATAGAGGTTTTGTATACAGGAGCTAAAGTACTAGGTAACAATCATATGCTAGAATGGAAACTAGCAGAGAACATGACAAGGCCAACAGCTGATTCAACCAAGGTAGAAATGAATTACTGTATCTCAGCACCTAGAATGTATAAAGGTAGAATTGAGTCTATCGTAAGCAGAATAACTGGCTTTGCTGATATGATTCAGCTAACCCATTTAAAGCTTCAACAAGTTATGTCTAGAATAGTGCCTGATGGTGTATTTTTAGATATGGACGGGCTAGCTGAGGTTGACTTGGGTAACGGTACAAACTACAATCCAGCAGAGGCTTTGAATATGTATTTCCAAACTGGTAGTGTTGTAGGTAGATCACTTACACAAGACGGAGGTATTAATGCTGGTAAAGTTCCAGTACAGGAGTTATCTTCTTCGTCTGGTCAAGGAAAAATACAGAGTTTAATTGGTACTTACGAGTATTACTTGAAAATGATTAGAGATGTAACTGGATTAAATGAAGCTAGAGATGGTTCTATGCCCGATAAAGATTCTTTACTAGGATTGCAGAAGCTAGCCGCTAACGCGTCTAACACAGCTACTAAGCACATATTAAACTCTTTGTTGTATGTTAGTCTTAGAATCTGTGAAAACGTTAGTTTAAAAGCTGCTGACGTTATAAAAAACCCTCTACTTAGAAATTCTTTAGCTAACTCCATAAGCACTTTTAACACTAATACTCTTCAAGAGCTTATAAACTTACAACTCCATGACTTTGGTATACATCTACAGTTAGAGCCTGAAGAAGAGGATATTGCTAAGTTAGAACAGAATGTTCAAATGGCATTGCAGACACAAGCTATATCATTGTCAGATGCTATTGATATCAGGGAAATAAAAAACACAAAATTAGCTAATAAGTACATAAAACTTAGACAGCAACAAAAATCACAGAGAGAGCAAGAGCAAGCTCAGGCAAATATACAAGCCCAAGCTCAAGCAAACGCGCAAGCAAGTGAAGCAGCTGCTATGGCTGAAGTTCAAAAACAACAAGCTTTAACTCAAGAGAAAGTTAGTATAGAGCAAGCTAAGTCTCAGTTCGAGATACAGCGAATGCAAACAGAGGCTCAAATAAAAAGAGAGTTAATGGCTGAAGAGTTTAATTACCAATTGCAACTAGCAAAAGCTAGAGCAGATGTAGAAAAAAATAAAGAGTCTGAGATTGAAAATCGCAAAGACGAAAGAACTAGAATACAAGCTACTCAACAGTCTGAACTTATAGCTCAGAGACAAAACGACGAGCTACCTAAAAACTTTGAATCTGCCGGGTTTGACAACCTTGGTGGTTTTGGACTAGAACAGTTCAACCCTAAGTAGGAACAAATTTTAACTATTTAATTATATTATATTATGTCACAAGAAAAACAAGAGGGAGAGTTCTCCTTAAAAGGTAAGAAAACTAAACCTAAGAATTTAGGTAAAACACAAGATGGACCTATAAAAGTAGATCTATCTAAAAGCGACAAAGAGCCGGAAGTTACTAGAGTAGTAATTGACACTGAAGACAATCAAGTTGAAGAAGTTGTTAAAAAGGTTGTTGAAGAAGAAATCGAACAAGAACAAGAGGTTGTTCAAGAAGACACGCCTATTATACAAGAGGTTACTGATGAAACCGTACAAGATGAGGTTGAGGTTTTAGAAGAGCAGTTAGAGCAGGCTGTAGTCGAGCAGAGCGCTGGAATTGATTTACCAGAAAACATTGAGAAGTTAGTTTCTTTTATGAAAGAGACTGGCGGTACGATTAACGACTACGTTAGATTAAATGCTGACTATTCTAATATCGACAACAATACGTTACTAAAAGAATACTATAAAAAAACAAAGCCTTACTTAGATAGTGAGGACGTAAGTCTACTACTTGAAGATTTTTCATACGATGAAGATCTAGACGAGGAGAGAGACATCCGCAAGAAAAAACTTGCGTTTAAAGAAGAAGTTGCAAAAGCCAAGAACTTTCTAGAGCAAACAAAGAGTAAATACTACGACGAGATCAAGTTGAGACCGGGCGTAACTCAAGAGCAAAAGAAAGCTACTGACTTTTTCAATAGATATAACGAAGAGCAAGGTAGAGCCGAGCAACAACATGAAGCTTTCAAGAGCCAAACTAAAAAATTATTCTCACAAGATTTCAAAGGTTTTGATTTCAATTTAGGAGAAAAGAAGTTTAGATATGGTGTGAAAGATCCTAGTAAAGTTGCTGAAAGCCAATCAAACATTAACAATATTGTAGGGAAGTTCCTTGACAATGAAGGTAATGTAAAAGATCCGGTTGGTTATCATAAAGCTATGTACGCTGCAGCTAACGTTGATACTATTGCTAACCATTTTTACGAACAAGGAAAAGCTGACGCTGTTAAACAAGTAATAGACGGCTCAAAAAATCCAAGTCAAGCTGTAAGGCAAGCGCCTCAAACAAGCTTCAAAGATGGTATCAAGGTAAAAGTATTAGGCGAAAGCAATCTTAGTTCATCGAAATTAAAGATTAAAAAAATTAAAATTTAACATTTAAAATCATTTAAAAATGGCATTAAACAACGCATTCGGTTCAATTAAACCGAGTCAAAAACAACAATTATTGTCTGACAACTATTTAAGTTTTACAGACGGATCAGGAAACGATTTTGCACAACAATATCTACCTGAAATTTATGAACAAGAAGTAGAGCGTTACGGAAACAGAACATTATCTGGATTCTTACGTATGGTAGGTGCTGAAATGCCTATGACTTCTGATCAAGTAGTATGGTCTGAGCAAAACAGATTACATATTGCTTACAACAATGTAACTTCAGCAACTGCTACTACTTTAACATTCGCACTAGATGCTGCTAATGGAGAGGACTTTGTAGGAAACGTAATTTCTAAGAACGATACTATCGTTATTATGAATCCTGCTAATGGGCTTGAAGTAACTGCTTTAGTAACAGACAGTGTTGATACCTCTGCTACTTTAGCCACTCTTACAGTTGCTACTTATACTGGAGCTAATCTTGATGCTACTTTTGCAGCTGGTGCTACTGGACTTAAGATCTTTGTATACGGATCTGAGTATAAGAAAGGAACTGGAGATGCTGACATCAAGTCAATCACTCCTTCTTTCACCCAATTCTCTAACTCACCTATCATCATTAAAGATAAATACGCTATCTCTGGATCTGACGCTGCTCAGATTGGATGGGTAGAAGTTGCTACTGAAGATGGAACTGGAGGGTATTTGTGGTATCTAAAAGCTGAGTCTGAAACTAGACTACGTTTTGAGGACTACTTAGAAATGTCTGTGGTTGAAGGAACTTTAGCTGCTAACGGATCTGGTGTTGCTGCTATCGCTGGAGATGTTAAGTACAAAGGAACTGAAGGTTTATTTGCTGCTGTAAAGAAAAGAGGTAATATCTTTGCTGGGTTCGCACCTGGTGTTGGAGATTTAGCTGAGTTTGACCAAATTCTTAAAAACTTAGATACTCAAGGAGCTATCGAAGAGAATATGTTATTCGTTAATCGTCAACTTTCTTTGACTATTGATAACATGCTAGGTGGAGTATCTAGTGGAGCAAACGGAGGTACTGCTTACGGATTGTTTGAGAACTCTGAAGATATGGCACTTAACTTAGGTTTCTCTGGATTCAGAAGAGGTTCTTATGACTTCTACAAAACTGACTGGAAATACTTGAACGATGCATCTACTCGTGGAGCTGTTGCAGATTCAGGAATCGAAGGTATCTTGGTACCAGCTGGAACTTCTACTGTTTATGATCAAATCTTAGGAACTAACATCAGACGTCCATTCTTGCACGTACGTTATAGAGCATCTCAAACTGATGATCGTCGTATGAAGTCTTGGTTAACTGGATCTGTTGGAGGAGCTTACACTTCTGATCTTGATGCAATGGAAGTACACTTCCTTTCTGAAAGATGTTTATGTGTACAAGCTGCGAACAACTTCGTATTGTTCACTGACTAATACAAGAGTAAATTATTGTAATTCTTACCCTCGTTACATCAACGGGGGTAATTATTACTTTTATTAAATTATTAAATTTTATTATATCATGGCGAATCAAGCTAAAAAAGCAGTAACTAAAACCGAGGTTGCACCTCAACCAATTACACCAAAAAAAGTAAAAGTAGAACCAGCTAAACCTAGTTGGGAAATCAAAGATAGAACTTATATTTTAAAAGGTTCATTTACTCCATTAACGTTAACATTACCATCTAGGCATTCTGCTAGATTTCCTTTGTTATGGTTTGACGAAGAAACTGGAGAACAAAAAGAATTAAGATATGCTACAAATCAAAATTCACCACTCGTAGAAGAGCAAAAAGGTGAATCAACACTTGGGCATGTTATGTTTAAAAATGGTACTTTATTTGTACCTAAACAAAAACAAAATTTACAGAAACTACTGTCTATATATCATCCGGCTTTAAACGGTAAGTATTACGAGTTTAGTAAAGTTGAAAAAGCTACTGACGATCTAGTTTATTTAGAGATGGAGATTGAAGCTTTAAACGCTGCTAAATCTATGGACATCGATCAAGCAGAAGCTATATTGAGGGTAGAAGTAGGATCTGAAGTATCTAAAATGACTAGTAGAGAAATAAAAAGAGATCTGATGATGTTCGCTAAGAGAAATCCAGATTTATTTATCGATCTAGCTAACGACGAAAACGTACAGTTAAGAAACTTTGCTATTAAAGCAACAGAATCAGCTATAATCAAGCTGTCTGCAGATCAAAGAACATTTGTCTGGGCTTCTAACGGTAAAAAACTTATGACAGTACCTTTCGACGAGCACCCATACTCAGCTATGGCGGCTTTCTTTAAGACAGATGAAGGCTTAGAAGTTTTCAAATCTATAGAGAAAAAGTTTCTATAACATGTAATACTAATATATAGGAGATCGCTTCGGCGGTCTTCTCTGTATTATAATAAAAAAACTAATAAATGGCAACAATAAGTGTAGACACGGTTTATAAAACAGTCTTATTAATACTAAACAAAGAGCAACGAGGCTACATGACGCCTGACGAGTTTAATAAGATAGCTACTCAAGTTCAGCTTGAAACTTTTGAAAATTACTTCGAGAGTTTAAACCAGCAACTTAGAATTCCAGACAACGACAGTGAATATGCTGATCGTATAAAAAATATTGATGAAAAAATAGCTATATTTAAAAAATATGCAACAACTACTTATTCATCAGACCACTTCACACTACCATCAGACCTGTATAGATTAGGTACTGTTATTTATAAAGATGAAATAGAAGCTCAGTTAATTCAAAGAAATGATCTTCTATATGTTAACCAATCACCTTTAACTAAACCCACTGAGCAATATCCGTTATACTTATACGAGGATAATAAGCTTTATTTAAAGCCTAACGATATACAAAGTAATATTAGTGTATCGTACGTTAAAAAACCAGCTGATGTTATTTGGAATTTTGAAATACCATCTGGACAAAACTATTATCAATATGTAGCTGCTGGTTCTCAAGACTTTGAGCTAGACGTATCAGAGCAGCCTGAGGTGATAATAAAGATATTGTTATATGCTGGAGTAGTTGTAAAAGATTACAACCTAGTAAATCTAGCTGCTCAACAAATACAAGCAGAACAAATAAATCAAAAAAGCTAATAAACTATGCCTACACCTAATGGAGGTTTAATAACCGAAAATAATCGTCAGTACTACGCGGGAGCGCAAAGCTTTTTATCTACTGCTAACCAGACAGTATTTGGACCAACAACATTTGATACAGATTTAGTTTTTGGTAGTTACAGTCCTATAGAGCCTAACTACGCTTTAAATAATTACAAGTTATATACTGCTGCACCTGGAGATCTCGTGTACACAGAGTATACGGCTAACTACAGTATCACTGGTAATGAAATAACATTTGCCACTGGTCTACCTTTAAACACAGCTGTGGCTGTTCAATTGAAGTCACAAACAGGTGGTAGCTACGGAAACAAAGATGCAGTTGGAAGTACTGTTGAGGAAAACTGGGGATCTTACTCTTATACTAAGCTAAACGACGTTATTAGTAACTTCATGGTTGCGTATGTTGGAACTGGTAAAATAATATCTGACGTAAAAAGAACAGATGTTGTTTTCTTTGCTAAAAGAGCAATGCAAGAGTTTAGCTATGACACACTAAAAAGTGTTAAGTCGCAAGAACTAAGTATACCACCTAGCTTGAGCGTTCCAATGCCTCAGGACTACGTAAACTATGTTAAAATGTCTTGGATAGATCGATCTGGTATTAAGCATATTATATATCCAACTACACTAACTAGCAACCCAACAGCGATACCGCTACAAGATAGTGGTGGAATACCAACTCAAGATAATTTTAACGACAATACTCAAGGTAGTTCCATAACAGAGGAGAGATGGGATACTAACGGCATCGGTGTAATAAATAATCAACTACAAGATGGATCACCTGTTTGGGCTGATGTGTACGGCGGAGGCTTTGGTCAAGGTTTTGCTTGGCAAAGTGGATTCTATGGTATACAACCTGAGGTTAGCCAAGTAAATGGTTGGTTTACTATAAACGAAAGAGAAAATACTTTTTCTTTCTCAAATGACTTAGTTGACCGTATAATCATTTTAGAGTACATTTCTGATGGTTTAGCGTACGACTTAGACACTAGAGTCCCTAAGATGGCTGAAGAAGCTATGTATGCTTATATACTCCACGCTATAGTTTCTACGAGAGCTAACCAACCTGAGTACTTAGTACAAAGATTACGTCAAGAAAAAAGTGCTAAATTAAGAAACGCTAAAATAAGACTATCTAACATAAAACTTGACGAATTTGTACAAGTAATGAGAGGTAAATCTAAATGGATAAAATCATAAACTAAATGGCTGAGATTAAAAATACTTTTCTAAAGTCTAAGATGAATAAAGACTTAGACGATAGACTTATACCTAACGGAGAGTATCGTGACGCGCAGAACATTTCTGTGGGTAAATCAGAGGACGCAGATGTTGGTGCTTTGGAAAACATAATAGGTAATGCTAATGTAACTAGTATTTTACCTTACGACTCTAGCTGTGAAATTATAGGTTATTTTTCTGACGCTAGAAACAACAGGATAATAACGTTTGTAACTAACTACACTGATCAAGATTCAGCTAGTCCAACGTATGTTTCAGACTTTAACGCGACTAACCCTAGTCCGCTAAAAGAGTGCCACATATGTGTTTACGACCAAAATAACCCTAACTATCAAAAAGTAGTTAGCGGTGAATTCTTAAATTTTTCTACAACTAATAAAGTTTTAGGAATTAGCTTAATAGAAAATCTTCTGTTCTTTACAGATAATAGAAATCAACCTAGAAAGATAAATATAAGCACAGCTATAAATGATCCTAGTTATTACACTGTAGAGGACACTATATCTGTAGCTAAGTATAATCCATATGAACCCATAAGTTTATTAAAAAAAGTAGAACAAAAAACAACAACAGCTGCTTCAGGCGTTGATTCTCTTTCTTTAGATGACGCGAGTGATGTTGAGGTAGGAATGATCGTGGTTGCTAAAAATCTAGATCAAACAGCAGCTATTTCAGGTTCAGACTTTGTTACTGTTGGAGGTAAATCAGGTAATACGGTTACACTAGTCACTCAAGTCGGAGCTACAACCGTACCAGTACAATACTTAGCAACTGTTAGTGATGACGCTGATGTTACTTTTTTAAAGTCTACAATGACCAAAGAGGATCCATCTACTGGTTGGCCAGGAGATCCTGACTTGATAGAAGATAAATACGTAAGGTTTTCTTATAGGTTTAAATTTGATGACGGTGAGTACTCTTTGATGGCTCCTTTCACTCAAATAGCATACGTACCAAAACAAAAAGGTTATTTTCAAGGAGGAGACGAAGCGGCGGCTTATAAGTCGACTATTTTAGACTTTATGGAGAATGATATGAACAACATGGAGTTGTTGATACCTCTACCATCAAAAGGAGTGGATATAGAATCACAATATAAAATAACCTCTATAGATGTTCTATATAAAGAGTCAGACGCATTAACCGTTAAAGTATTAGAATCTTTATCTATAGGATCTATACCTTCTGCTGGTTTACAAACAAATATATACTCTTACCAATACCAATCAAGAAAGCCATATAAAACACTTCCTCAGTTTGAAACAACTAGAGTTTATGATAAAGTGCCTGTTAGGGCTCTATCTCAGGAGACTTCTGGAAACAGGGTTATGTATGGTAACTTCTACGATAGATATTCATCTCTAGAGTCTATAGATTACTATGTTGGAGCTTTTGCTAAAAACACTGAGAACTTTGATTCTTGGGTGGAATACCCTAATCATAGTATTAAGCAAAACAGAAACTATCAAGTAGGTTTTATTTTATCTGACAAATTTGGTAGGCAAACACCTGTTATATTATCACCGGTAGACTTATCAGGTTTGGATGCCGGTACCACCAAGTTTAAAGGTGGCTCAACTGTGTACAGGCCTTATTACGACGGCTCTACTCAACCTGACATACAACAATGGTTTGGCGACGCTATTCAATTAGTTATTCAAAACAAGTTATCAAGCGGTGTAAACGATAAGAATACTTTAAGTGAAGCTGGTCTATACGCTGTGCAGTATCAGGACCCCAGTTTTTCTGGTATTGGATTTTCTATCAGTGCATCTTCATTTAGTAGCACTTTTCAAACTCAACTACTATTTGCTTTAGACGCTACACATGCTAGCAACGCTAGCGTACCGAGAGTTGGTGACTACTTAAGAGGCGAGTATAGAGACTATGTAAAAGTTACATCGACATCTCTTAACGCAGGAACTTACACGGTTAACGCGGATGGCGCTATAAGTAGCAGTTATTTACATAAAGATTTTTTACCAAATGACATAAAATTTGCTTACACGTTAAATCAAATTGGATGGTATTCTTATAAAGTTGTCGTAAAGCAAACGGAACAAGAGTATTACAACGTGTACTCTGCTGGTGCTATGAAAGGTCTTCCATATAATTACGATTCTTTGTCAGTTTCGCCGATTCTTGATGAAGATACTTCTTTTATAACTTTACTAGGGGATAACATAAATAAAATACCTAGAGATTTAGCAGAGGTTGGGCCACAAGATAAATCCTTTAGAAGTTCTATAGGTTTATATGGAAGAGTTCAAAATCATAATGGGGATAACAGTCAGTTTTTCCCAAGTAGAACCACTTTTAACACAACATCAATAGAAGACTTATTTACGCTGTTTGACATCGGTAATTTTACAAATAGTTTTAATAACCCTATACCTATAACAAACCCGCTTAACGCTTTTCATGGTTTCTTCAAGTCTGAATCAGATCCTTTCGTAGCCGAAATAAGTACCTCTAAAAATTCTAACTTGCAGTTTGGTGCTAATAATAGTGTTTTAACACAGGCAGGCACGGCTCTAGCTAGCGCTAATGTAGCAAATTCAGTAACTCTACCTATTAAAACAGTTGTTGGTACTATAGAGATTGGTAGTATAATAACTGAAATTGCTGGTGTTCCGCTAACCGGAACTGTTGACTATGTAGTCACTAACACCACGGGTGATTCTACTCCTACTTTAACACTTAATAGAGAAATAACATTATCTAATAATGATGCTCTAACATTCTCATTAGAAACTTATAAAGATATTGCTACTTTAGCTGTGTTAGAGACACCGCCTGTTGAATCTTTACTAGACATATTCTGGGAAACTACTACCACTGGTTTAATCTCTGATTTAAATGAAGATATATTAACCGGCTCAGACGCTCCAGTAGGTTTAACTAGTTTAGGCTTTATTTACAAAGAAAATCAAAACCCAAATGGTACTGGTACTGGAACTGGTGATACAAATTCACCTTATATAACAGATGCTTTTTTCCCGGTTTCACCGGAAGGAGTTTCATTACAAAACACAACTTTGAGTAGTTTTTCTGTAACAGACAACAACTCTCCAGCTAACGACGTAAGCTCGTTCTTTGATGTTGTACCAGAGACAACTCCTGGAGCTACATTTGGTTCGTATAGGTTTAAGTTAAACTCTAATTCTTACAGTTATTTTTCTAAAGACTACGCTACAAGTAATAGTTACAACTTTTCTATAAGCGTTTTAGATATCGATAACAATATAGTCGCCTTGCCTTTTACAGGTTCTTTAACTAATATCGACCCATACATATCTATAGTAACCCCGCCTACTATGACACCAGGTAGCTCTCCGCTATCTTTAATAACAGTGCAACGAGTAGATAACTCTAGTGACAGCCTACAGATAGGGACTATTGGTACTATTGTTAATGGTTCTTATAGAATAAACGAAGCAGTAAACCAAGTTGGTGTATTCTTTACTAGTGTACCACCTCTTCCCGTCCCAACGCTACAAAATAGCGTAACCATAAACCACGATACAGGAGTTTCTTTCAGAGGTTATGATTGGTCTGAAGGTTATTATGACTTACGTTTAGAAGTGAAAGATGCTTTAGTTTCTTTCTCGTCTGGACAAAATGGTATAGCTTCCCAACCTACAGAGTCTAGTGGAACTGCTACTAGCATAAACTACGAGCAACCTGTTAGAGTTATTCCTGGTTCTTGTAACTTAGACACTGGTTGTCAGTTTGACCCAGCTAGTGGAAGTAGAGACCAAACATTTCCGGTTCAGGTGCCTGGAGGAAGGACTTTCAAGGATTATGGTTGGAGATTCGGCTC
>Ga0208133_1000265_pt1 | contig 21017 bp, 23 predicted proteins | sample ColrivemetaGS535_FD_187595 | JGI IMG/M metagenome (GOLD analysis project Ga0208133, IMG submission 187595) | Estuarine microbial communities from the Columbia River estuary, USA - metaG S.535 (SPAdes) (version 2) | ecosystem: Environmental > Aquatic > Marine > Intertidal zone > Estuary | place... | reverse complement strand
TGTAAAACTTTCATCTTTAAGATTATCTCTAAGTAAATTATAATACTGATTGAAATCACTTCTTGATGGTTTTCTACGATTGTTTAAGAAATTAATACCTGTGTTTTCTGTTAAAATATCATATACTCTTTCTTTAACCAATTTAGCTCTAACGTATTTCTCATTATCCATTGATTCAAAATAATAACTTGAAGATTTATCAACTTCAATAGTATCTTTATGATACATATCAAATCCTGTGCTATCTTCTTCACTTAACGGATCTTCTTTTTTACCTTTAAATATTGAATCATATTTAAGAGAGTGTTTACCTTCTAATTTATGTTTAGAAAGTGTTATCTCACTATCATCTGTTTCTGTTTCGCCTTCTTCAGGTTTTACTATATCTGATTCAACTGTGAGGTCTAAATCGTCTTCGTCAATTTCAATAATAATATCTAAATTATCATCATCATCATCTATTAGACTTCCGGACTCAGAATCATCTTCACTATCAGAGTCATCATCAGAGTCATCAATTTCTTGTTCAGTATCATTTTGTGATTCATCCAATTCATTTTCGAAATCGTCTTCATCATCATCTCTAACTTTTTTAGCCATAGAATTTTTTTATCGTTTTTTATTGATCTAAAAATTGATCATTTTCAAGAGTTAAATAAGTAGAGTTCAAATTCAATCTGATTTGTGATTTTAAAAAATCACCATCTCTTTGTTTTAATAATTTGAATCTATATAAATTTTGTCTCTTCATTTCTTCAGTTCTTATTATAGCAAAAAATGTGTCTGCTGTTTCAGCAATTGCCTTAGATTCAGGCACACTTTCCAATGTAATATCAGCTGAGTTCCAAGCGTCCTTAGCAACTTGAACACCAGTTATGACAGGACACTTGTATTTAGCACCAACCGCTCTTAAAGCTTCTGCTAGAGTCTTACCTTTAGTATAAAGGTTATCAGCCATTGCTCCTTTATTAGTCGCTACCAATGTGATATAATCTACGATAACTAAATCGATTTTTATATCTTTCTTTTCTTTTAATTTTTGAATGTAATTATCAAAGTCTGTAACCGTAGCTGTACCAGCCGCCCAAAACTTAGTGAATATTTTACCAACTTTTTTATCAAAAAGATCACCACCTTCAGCAGTTCTACTAAGATTAGCAATCTTCTTTCTAATCATTTCAGTATCTTTAGAAAGAACATCATACTCGTTAATTGGAATCTTCAATCTCATTGCTCCAATTCTTTTCATAACCTTTCTTTCACTCATCTCAAGTGTTATGTAAAGAACGTTATGACCCATATCAGCCGCCTTGAAAGCAAAGTTTTGCATCCATAAAGACTTACCATTATTTGTTTCAGCCATTATGACATTAAGAGTTGAAATGTCCCAACCACCACCTAACATATGGTCGATTGATTCAAATCCACATTTAACTTTAAATTTAGAGGAATCTTGAACGTGATTTTCTGGATCATCAAAATCAGAACCCATATCATCATCTTGAACAAAATTAGTAGAAGACATTTCATCAACAATAGATTTAATTCTATCAGCTGCTTCAACAGCTTTAGAAAAATCAGATATTGAATCTAGATTTCTTGTTTCATCAATAATATCAACAGTGCCAGTTTTTAATCTATTAGATAAAATCCAAGCATTGAACTTAGGTTCGATGAAGTTTTTCTCATCATACTCCTTTAGATCTACCTGTAGGATAGACTTTAATATCTCTTTAGTAATTGTGCCTTCTTTATCTTCTAAAGAAACCATATCAAGAATTTGACGAGGTGTTGGAACTTGAGCGTCTGTGCCTTTCGACATATATTCTCTTATTACACCGTAAACAAACTGAATCTCTGAGTTTCTGTAAAAATATGGCTTTACTATGTCAAAGTACTTCTTATTCTTTAGTATAAAGTTAAAGAAAACCTTTTCTAGTTGTGGAGTCATTTAGATAATTTCATTTTTATATTATATGAAATGTATCCACTAAGTTTATTATTAAGAATACATGAAAATAAGGAAATTTATTGTTCCTTTATTAATTCACCGTCCTGACTATCTTTTTCATCATCTGTGAATGTTGCAAATTTATGAATAGAAGGAGTTTCTATATCATCTAAAACCTCTTTTGTATTAATAGGAAATCTATTCTTAATTTTATTAATAATTTCAATTATACCATGTTTAGCTATAATAGTACCAATACCCATAGCCAATCCTAAAAAGTTTTGAGGAAGTGTTTCTAAATTTAAGTCGTGTTTTGCAACAACAAAATTAATACCATTCATTATAGGTATAAGAAGTGATGTATAAGCAAACATATCAATAACGCCATTAATAACGGCACCTAAATGTTTACCTATCAATGAAAATATGTTTTTAATAGAAGTAAGACCTTTCATTAATTTCTTAACTAATCCATTACCGACACCCATCATTTTAAGCTCTTCTAACATAGATTGAGAATCTTTAGTTAAAATAGATTCTTCCTCATCAGATTTGAATCTTTTTTCTTCTAAATATGTTATTGTAACTGAAGCAATAGTAAGTAAAACAATTGATTCCGGAGTTATTTCTAATGATGATATATCCATATTTCTCATCAGATTCTCAACAATAGGATAAAGAGCACCAATACCCGCACCAAATGTGGCAATCAATCTAACATTTAATTTTAAGTCAGAAACTATTTTCTTCTGAACTTTTTTATAATTAGTTTCATCAGACTCTAATATCATTTTATCAAATGAATTAATCAAGTCAAAAGCCATTTCATCTTGTCTAGAATACTCTTTAAATTTCTGTATTTTCATATAAACTATATATTATTTCTCTTTTATGTAAAAAATATTAAAAGTATATATAAAAATAAAGAAAAGTAGATTTAACAATTAATATATATGTTATAAAAATAATCTGCAAAAAATGAAATATTTAAAAACCTTTGAAAACTTTGACCTTGGAAGATTTTCCGAAGAAGATGAGAAACAAGCTTGGATGAACGAGCCACAAGAAACTGAAGACGTTGAAGACGTTCAGGATGAAAGAGAATATGATCTTGAAGACGAAGATGATGAATACAGAAGAGAAGAAGAAGAGTCTAGAGAAGAAGAAGAAAACGAAGGAGATCCATCTAAAGTATGGGGTGACGAAGTTGTTGAAAAGAAAAAGATTAACGCAGGTTTTCAAGCTTACTTAGATAAAAAGGCGGGTAAAAAAGCAGATAAGAAAGAAGAAAAAGAAGAAAAAGGTGGTAAAAAAGCTAAACCGGACTTTTTAGACTTAGACAAAGATGGTGATAAAAAAGAAACTATGAAAAAAGCGGCTAAAGACGCTAAAGATGGTAAAGAAGAAAAAGGTGGTAAAGGTTTAACTGCTGCACAAAAGAAACTTCCAGCTGGTTTACAAAAAGCTATCGCTGATAAAAAGAAATAATTAAAAATTTATATAACAAAAAACCCACTCAAATTGAGTGGGTTTTTTTATGCGTTTATATTAACGTTTATTTTCTTAATAGCTTCTTGGATCCAATCAGGTAAAAAGTGTGAACTATGTTTTATAACATCACCAAACGAACCATCGATAATTATAGTATCTGCATAATCTAAGTTAGAACGAACTGGTCTACCAGTCATCTGAACAATTCCAGATACAGTCTTCCAAGAATACCAATCAGGATTATTTGACTGTCTTAACTTATTCTTTTGAGAACCTAAAGATGGATAAGGAACTTTAGCAATGATTTGAAAACGAGCATCATCATTATCAAAACTCACACCGGTATCCATAGAAGGACTGACAATAACGGTTGGTTTGTCTGACTCTTTATGAAATCTCAACATCTCATCTTTATTAGTAGAATCATGAAATATCAATCGAGGATCTTTGATAGAGCCTTCTATCCATTTAGCCAACTCAAATGAGTTAGTGTGAATAATTCCTTTCTTATTCTTATACTTATCTAAAAGTTTCTGTATATAAGGAATGTATCTCTTAAAAGTTTCTTCTTTAGATTTATAAGACATCTTACCAACAGGCATATAGTAAATTGGTCTGTTCTTAGGATTGAAAGGAGAACGAATAGAATAGTAAACTGCTTTAGTAACATCTAATCCATTTAACTGACAGAATAGGTTTTTATCCAAAATAGTGCCAGACATTAGAATAACCATATCATAATGACTAAACACATACTTATCTAAGTAGTCATAAGCCCAAATAGGTTCTAATGATAACTCTTTCTGTCTTAACTTTTCATTATAGTTTGTTTCTAAAACCCAGTTATTAGGATTCTCTTTATACTCTTTCAAAAATATTTCTATCTTAGTTTGATATTGTTTAAGATCGGTTGCTAACTGCATAATCTTAACATCCATATTTTTTGTTTTAAGAACTTTGGATATTTTCAAATCTCTTTTATCTTCTTTAACATTTCTTGGAGCAGAAGACATACCATTTTCCATTGATTCAATAGTAGTTAATATTTCACTAGCCAAAAATTTTAAGAACTCAACATAATTAGAAATTGAAGTAACTCCTTTTAATTTTTTCATTATCTCATACTCATTAGAGAATTTGAACTTCTTAACAATTGTTTCTGTTATTTTAATAGAAACGAAATCAGACATAACATCATCAAACTCATGAGCTTCATCAACAATAAGAACTCTAGCGTCTCTACTTTCCATTAATTTAGGATTGTACATAGCATAAAGAATATAAAGATAGAAATTAGTCAAAGAAACACCACCACTTATATAAGACTCTCTAGCATTTGAATAAGGACAACTTTCACAAGATGTTTTATTCAATCTGTTAAATTCAGATCCTTGAGCACAAGAACAAGAATAAGATTGACACTCATAATTTTCTTTACCCTTCAAATCACATATTGATTCATATTCACCAGAATATTGGTCTTGTAGAATTTTACTATTTGTGATAATATCAACTCTAGCCATTCGGTTAACATTTTTCTTATACCAATCAGCTATCATTAAAGCCAAATGTGATTTTCCTGAACCAACAGGAAGATTAAGTAAGAAAAATTTATTTAGTTTATTTTTTTGATACTCGGACTCAATGAAGCTTAGGGCTTCTTTTTGTTCTTTTCTCGGTTTATATTTTGCTAGATCGTTCTTTAAAGACATATTATTTTAAACTTTTTGTAAAAATTATATGTTTTTTTTTGATTTAGTTTGAAAAATAGGTTTTTTGGCGGTTTTTTATAAATATATACTCTAAATTGACTTCCTACCTATGTTATTAGTTCCTGATTACGATGAGTTTAATATCTACACAACAATAGATGATGTCGAGTATTATGTACTAAATCTTTTATCTCAAGGTTTTGAGATTAAGGATGAAATATATAGTTTATGTCTAAAGCACTTCGGCGAAGAGTTTAAAGATGTTATCGACATATTTTTTGAAAATGAAGATTAAAAACTATAATGAATATACAAATCAAAATGTTCTTTACATATTTGATTTCGATGATACGCTGGTAAACACACCAAGCTATGAGGAATTGGCTATTCAATTTTTAAAGGAAGACGTAACAATAAAAGACTTATTAAATCAATCAATTAACAGAATAGGAGTATCGCTAAGCGATTTAAAATGGCAAGATGGTAGAATCTATGTAATGGATCCTAATAAGCAATTAAGAGAGTACGGTAACTGGGTAAGAAAAGGAGACAGAATGTATATGTTCTCTCCAAATCTATTTCACACATCTGATATAAGTTTACCAGAAACATTAAAAGAACTTTCCGAATTATACAAATCTGTTGAAAATAAATGTATAGTTACTGCTAGAGAAGAATCTATTAGAAGTAAAATAACAAATAAATTATTAGATTTAGGATTAGAACTCCCTAAATATGGTTTACATATGGCACCAGTTGGTACTAAAAACGCTGGTCATTGGAAAGGAGAAAAGATAGTAGAGATAATTAATGAAACAGGATTTCAAAAAGCTATTTTTTATGATGATAATGCTAAGTATATTAAAAGAGCAACTAAAGTAGTTAGAGAAAAACTACCTAATTTTGATTTCACACCAGTTAAGGTATAAAAAAACCCTCTAAATTTTTAGAGGGTTTTTAATTTTAAGATTTTATATAATCTTTGAAACTTAATATTCTACTTTCTTTAACCTCTGACTTAGATTTCATATAAGCCATAATTTGTTTTAATGTAGTATTAAATTCTTGCATATCTTGTCCAAATTCACCAAGTCCACCATATAGATTCTCACCTTCAAATTGAAGAGACCTTTTAGATAGTCTTGCAATTTTTTCAGCAACTACTTGAGACTTACCTTTATTTGAAAGTATTTCTATACTTTCTTTATATAATGGTCCAAAGTCTGATAAAGTTTTTGATTTATCTCCATATAAATATGAATAAATTTCTTTATATAAATTTTTAATTGGTTCTTTTGAATTTGAGTCCATTTTCTTATCTAAAACATCACCTAAAAATTTAGTTGTTACTCCAATTCCTTTATCCTTCTCATCTTTTATAGACTTAATAGACTTTCTGATATTTCCTAAAGCTTGAGTTAAATAATCTTCACCTTTAGTTACTTCAACATTTCTAGATCCTTTACCAAATTCTTTTTCTAAAAGTAAAGACTCTCTTAAAGAAGATAGTTGATTTGAATCAACAGCAATCTCTGCGGATTTACTAGTATATTTACCTTCTTTATCTTTAAATATAACAGATACTTTACCAGAAGCTAAACGATCTTTATTAATATCATCTTTAGTTAACCAATTTTTATCATTACCGATTGAAGTATCATGAGTTAAAGATATAACTTTTACTTTTTTTGAAACTCCCTTTTTATTAGTATATAAATACTCATTACCAATTTTAATACCTTGAACTTTTTTATCACCACCTTCACCCTCAGCTTTAACACCATCAAATGATATCAACATGCTATTCAAAGCTTTTAGATTTTTAATCATTAAAGGATAAATTGTTTTTTCAGAAGGTATGTCTGTTTTTTCACTACCGGTTTCATTACCAGTTTCATTACCTTTATCACCACCACCTATAATAACTACATCTTCGCCGTTATTATACTTAATCATTTTTTCAACAACAATTAACTTTTGGAATTTTTCTAAAAGTTCTTGTAAATCCTTATATCTAGAAGACTTTTTAGCCTTTCTTTTTAGTAACCAAGATGTAATAGCTCCGGCAACCATAGCGATTCCTAATCCCGTGATCAAAGGACCAGCAGCCGCTAAACCAGTAGCAATAGTAGTTCCTGTTTTAACAGCTTGTTGAACAACAACTTTAGTAACTTGTGTTGTTATTTGTTTTGCTAAAAACTTACCTGGATTAAGAGCTAATAAAGTACCCATCTTACCATGAAATATTCCAGAAAAAGCATTTTGTAAATTACCACCTCTACTTAAAGCAGCAACAGCGTCAGCGTTAAAAGATGGATTGGGAGAAGCTGATTGCATTCCTAAGTTATTAAATATTTCAGTTGGATTATCACCAAGTCCTTTTCCTTTAAGAGTATTAATAAACTCATTTACAGGTGTGTTCTTATTGAAGTCAGTACCAAAAGTTCTATTCATAGCTTGAGTCATACCCTCACCGTCTTTAATCTCCATATTAAGATTTTTAATATCTTTAGTGATTACGTCTTTAGTGATTTCTGGTTTATTTAACCAAGATTCCATCATAGCTTTGAACCATTCTGTTTGAACAACCCATCCAAATACGCCTAAAGCAACACCTAATCCACCAATTATTTTTTCATATTTAGAACTATGAACCATTTTCTTAGTAGCCGTATCAGTACCACCAGATAAAGCATCAGTTTCTGGTTTTTTCTTAAACCAATTTAATGGGTTAAGACTTATCTCTTCAATAAGTAACGAAACTTCTTCTTGAGTTAATTGAGCATTTTCAAAAATAGTATATGAAGTAGACAAATCATAATCAATAAGTCTTTGCATATATTTTTGCAAAGAAATTATTATTGAGTTAGCCATATCAATACTCATATAACCTTCATCTTCAGGTTTAAGTATTGTTGTGTAACTACCTTGTCCATCTTGTTTTAATAAACCTTTTAATTCACCAGTTTCAGGAGAACCATAAGTTCTTAAACAAGCTTGAACGATTGAATCATAAGTTGTAGCGATGATTGATAAACCATCTAAAAAATTATCTCTGTCTTTATTATTAGGAAATTCAGGTATAGCCTCTTTTATTTTTTTGTCCATATCAACGATAAACTTGTTTTTAGCATCAGCTAAAATAGCATCGATTTCGGCTTTTGCTTTAGCATCTTGTTTACCTCTACCAAAAAACTTACCACCTTTAGTAATAGAACCTAGTTTTCCTAGTTTATATTTAATGTTACTCCAGTCAATTTCTTCGTATATATTTTGATTGTTAAATTCAGAGTATTTTACTAATTTCATAATGAGCGAAATATTTTTCTGTATATATTATATTTCGAATATCAAAACTTACAATTCTGCCTCTAATTGTTTGATTTCGTCCATAACTTCCTTTAACTCTTCCTTCTTATCCATCATGACTTTTTTGGCTTTCTTTCTATCAGCATAAACATCTTCAAGCATAATAAGAGTTGGGGACTTTCTTTTTTCAAAGACCACACCATTCACACAAAGAACATGTTTTTCTAAATCAATTGGTCTTCCGTTATCACAGAATTCTTTTTTATTAGCATCTTGAACACCAACAAATGTTTCAGGAGCGATAAAGAATTGTCTTTGTGTAGTTGGATAAAGTGAAGCAAAGTCATAAGTAACACACCACTGATTCATACCAACAACAGGATCCTTAACCCAACCACCAGCGATTGTAGCCTCGGCGTCTCCTTTCTCATCTCGAAAAAGAACAATGTTTTCCATATCACGGAATTTGTTTCTTAAAACTCCTTCTGTAATGGCCAGTGAACCTAAAGCGTTATTCATCTGTGAAACAACATCAACAATTCTAATTTGAGCTAATGATGAAATCGCATAAATAATTGAAATGTAATTACGAGCGTCATGTATCTTTTGAACTAGAACACTATCGACCGCGTTATAATACATAAATGTCTCAAAGTCATCTTCGTAAAGTTTCTGTAACGAACCATTATATTTAATCTTTTCAACTCCAACTAACTTATTAGAAACGAAATCTAAAGAAGATGATTCTTTTACTTTAATAGAAGTATCACAGATTTCATACAACTGCATATAATCGAAAATCATTCTATGAGCAGGTACTTCAAATTCGGTAGACCAAATTTTATTCATCTTTTTAGTTAAAGAAGAAACAGCTGGATCGATTTTATATTCTTTACCATTTACCCACTTAGAAATCTTTCTAGATCGATTTACTAAATATAACCAGTCATATTGAAGGAAGTTCCAACCAGTTAGAATAGGCATCTTAGGAATCATCTTATAGAAGAAAGCATACAACATATCAAACTCATCATCATATTTAATATATTTGAATTTGTAGTCAGCTCCAAACTTTTCAAAATACTTATTAGTATTATCTTTGATTCGTTGTTGCATATCTTCAGGCATTTCTTTAAGACCTAAAAGAATAATTTTATCATCATAAACAATTGAGATTGAAAGAACTTTTGTTGAAGCTCCTTCTTTAGTGACATTACCATTAACATCTTTAACATCAGCAGCCTCAGGGAAACCATCAACGATTTCAGTTTCAATATCTATAAAATAAATATTAGGAAGATTAAATTTAAATATCTCATCTTTCTCAGATTGTGGAAGAGAATCTAGGAATTCATAAATAGCATATCTATCAGGATGATTTACTTCTATCTGTTTAACAGATTTACCATCCCAAGATTTAAAATCAGGATGTCTTTGAGGATCATTATCTTCACAAGCTACATACTTCATTGGGTCTTCCCAATTATAATATTTAAGCTTTATATCGCCAGTTTTATCAACATAACTTACGACTAATTTCCTACTATTTGTTAGGTATTGAGTTTCTACGAGCACTTTCTTTAATTATTTTTACATGAGTTATAGATATTTTTTAGAAAAAAGTTATAAATATTTTTTTATTACAATTAATTCCTTATCTTTGTTAAACAATTAAAAAATCACTACGACATGAAAACATTATACTGTAAAAACTACAAAGCAATTCATCACACAGTTTCTTTAGCTATGTTAGCATTTGCTTTATACTTCTTAGGAGGTCAAAAACAAATCTTAACTAGTTTCCCATTTCAATTATTAGTATTAGCTGGAAACTTCTTCTTAACTAAGTGGACTTTAAGAGTTAGTGGAATTGACGCTGAAGTTGAAAAAATCTTGGCAGAAAAAAAAGGAGATAATTAATATTATCTCCTTTTTATATATTGTTTATTGTATTTAATTTTGATTATGCTTCTTTACCAGTCTCGTAAGCAGCGCCACCAGCAACACCAAATACTAAAGTAGCAACCATACAAACAGCACCCAAAGTACCTAATGATAATCCAAATAAAGAAGTTGGATAACCAGAACCAGCGATTGCGATTTGAATAACAGTTACGATTAAAGTAACAAAAGAAATAGCACCAGCTGATAAACCTAACCATCCAAGAATTTTCATAGCCAATCCTTCTTCTTCAAGAATTAAAGACTCAGCCATAACTTCATCTTTCATTTCAGCTTCAGTAGCAACTGGAATATTTTTCTCATCTTTAAATGATTCAATTTTTGATTTGTCTTCTTGTGGTAATTTAGCATAAGCCGCTTTTAAGTCAGCAAGAGCTTTAGCCATTTCTGGTTCGTCTTTCTTTTCTTCAATTGCTTGAGCTAATACTTCACCAGCTTTTTTCAATTTTTCATTTCTCCAATTAGAGAATGCTGATTTGATCTTGTTAATAAGTCCACCTAAGAACTCTTCATTTGTTGAAAATGACTCATAAGTTTTTATATATCTCATGTCTATTTTGGTTAATTTTTATAGTGTATATATTATATTGAAAAACTCACTTTTTAACTTTTTAATAATCACAGTCAAAATAGTTTAAACTTTCATTAGTTCTACTATTTATGAATAATAATTCATCTCTTTTAACTAACTGGAATTCATAATGTATTCCTGTTTTGAATAAAGTTCTAATGAATGGTATATCTGTGTTTCTATTTACATGATCTTGATTAACCATTAAACAAAGAACTTTCTTATCATCTTCTGGATTATAATTAATCACTTCATCTTCGTGGTCTTTACCTAAATCAGTTTTACCATAGCAAACAAATATAGTACTCAATTTTTCACCACTTGGTTTATAAGTCATAAAAATCTCATCACCTACTTCAACATCGGCTTCTTCTTTTAAGAAAAGTCTTATCCAAATATAAACTTTTTGTTCTTCGAGAACTTTCATAGCAGGATCATTATTTTTATCCCAATCTTTAACAACCTCTGTGTCGATTGTTTTAATCTGTTCTACTAAATTATCATATCTTCCCATATTAATAATTATTTTATATAGCTATTTCTAGCTTACTTTCTATTTTTTTAATACCATCGGTATCTATGATTTTGAAATCATCAACTGTAAAATCATAAAAAGACTTATTAGAAACTAACTCAATTCTAGGTTGTTGTTCTAATGGTGTTCTATTTAATAATTCAGATGCTGCGTCAAAGTGTCTATCATAAACATGAAGATTTTGAACAAAGTGACAGAACTTGCCTACTTTATAACCTAAATGTGAAGCAACCATCATTTGTAAAGCCACATACTGAATCTTGTTTATATATCCAGCCATTATATAGTCGTTACTTCTTTGATTCAAAGTCATATCTAAATAGTAGATATCATTACTTTTTCTAACAGACCAAATAGTTTCATAAGCACAAGGATGTAGACCTTTAGTTTCAGCCATATCAGACTCTTGATACATATTCATTATATGTCTTCTTGAAAACGGATCCTCTTTCAAAGACTTTAATAACTTATTCATTAAGTCATATCTTTGAACTGTGGCTCCATATCTCTGACCAATTGTACCATCACCAACATTCCACTCATCCCACCAGTTAATACCCATTTCTCTAGCAACTTCTAATGAGTTAGATTGCTTTTGATAAATCCAAAGTATTTCTCTGATACCAGTTTTAATTGCAGTGTTTCTCAATGTAGTAATTGGAAACTCTCCTTTTGATAAATCATATTCTTCAAATATTTGAGTTACGAATTTACTATGACCTGGTTGACCATCGATATACTTTGGTCTTGGATTTTCATCCCAAGTTCCATCGCCATCTTCTAAGACAATTCGATTAAGATTATCAATGTAATACTTATCTGCTTTAATCATTTTAATATTTTATTTATTTTTTGTTCTCTAATAATGTTTTTGATTATACCACCAATTGAAGAAACACCGTCATCACTTTTTATATTTAATCCAACTTTATCTTCTATATTATAGAAGTCTGAATCATCATCTGTTATCTTTTTAAGATTATCATTTAAACAAGTAACAACTTTTCTGATGTTTATTTTTGAAATGAGATTGATACACTCAATTGATAAATAATCAACATCATCAACTACAAGAAAATGATAACCATCTCTTTCTGTAATTTCTTTTACAACTTCTATCATCTTTAAGTTGTTATAATCATTTGAAGTGTCTAGTAGTCTATAATCTTTGAACTGGGAAAGACTACTCTTAGGATAAGAAAATTCATTAACACATCCTAAAAAAAACAATTTAATACCTACATTATCTAAATCCTTAGATAAATTAAGAAGAAATCTAGTTCGACCAGACATTCTTTCACCAGATATTATATTGAAGTTTTTATCAAACATACTCCTATTATATAAAATAATAGAAATATGTTTTAGTATGGACAGTTATCTTTCCATTTCTCATCAAACCAGAAGGTTCTACCAGTCTTATCTTTACAAGAAACACCCTTTTGATAGAAAACCCACTTTTTGAATTCTTCAAAGTCTGTATCAAATGGATTCTTCCAATCTTGTAACTGACCACCATTTAACTCATATGCTTTCATAGGAATATCTCGACACATATCTAAAACTTGTGGATGTGACTTAATAACTTTTCTTGCTGTTTCAAATGGATTAACATCTAAGTAGTAAAGAATTGTGCTTCTTAAATAGTTACCAATACCATTAAAATACTTTTGGTCGAGTAAAGCCTCACAGATAGGCTTATCAAATACCTTTTTATCTAAGTTAGATATAACTACATTTTTGAAACTATCAAATTCTTTAGTTGGATCAAGACCTCTTTTGACACCAGTGAAACCACCAACTCTATATTTAGGACCCATATAAAGACCATAAAGAAGTAGTGAATTACCATCAGTGGTGTCTAATCTCATTCTGGTGAATTTTCTATCAGACCAAGTTTCTGTTGGTGTAAAAAGCCAATTACCAGACATACCCATAAAAACTGAGATACTAATATCAACATTCTCATGATATAACTTTAATACTAACTCTTTACCATTTGATATTGATTCAACTCTGAAATTCTCAATCAGATTAGAGTCAACAGGAATATTTCCCTTTCCAACGTGATAAAGTTTTGTAAATGTTTTGTCTTTGACATTCTGATTAATATAATCAGACATTATTTTTAGTTCTGCTAATTCGGGCATATAAATTTATTTAGAATTTTATGATTAAAATTCAAAAAGTTGAAAAAATCATTTTTTATTTAAAATATATACATTAATAAAAAAAAATATATTATCATGAGAATAAAGAATTTTACAAATTTTAACTCAATAAACGAAGAATTTATTCCAAAAGCAATTACAAAAGATAGCAGAATGGAAGCTTTAACTGAGTTATCTAGCACATTAGATAAAAATAAACTTGAAAAATTAAACCATCTTTTGTTAAACATTAGTGCTTTTTATCAAGTTGAGTATGCTGGAAGTCTTGACACATATAACAAAGCAACTGGTTCAAACATTTTTCCAACAACCGCTACGGAAGTAAGAAAACACTATGATGAATTCTGTAAAGGATTAAATGTTGACCAATTTCAATTGTTAACTACTATATTATCGTCTTTTGCTAAAGATTTAAGAATAGATACTGGAAGTATTGAAATGGAAACAAGAGGTAAATTAAACGCAAATAATTCAGAAAAAGCACCTGTAGAAGCAAGATCAGGAGCGGGAGCATCAATGGCTAGAGAAAGCTACAAATCTCGTAAATAATTTTAATTAGGATATAAATAAAAAAGAGTGACTAATAATCACTCTTTTTTTTATTTTAAACTAACTCTTCTTCTAAAACTCTTTTTCTTTGTGGTTTATATAAAGTTTCTTTAACTTCAGGTAGAATTTCAATTTGTACTATTTTTTTTCTTCTTAAAGAAGGTAAACCAGGCTCAAATCTAAAATTAGCAAATCCTGGTTCAGATACAGAATCTAATTTTCCAGAAGGAGAATACCATTCAAAATAAATATTTTTAACTTCTTCTAATAAGAAACCACCCAAGTCATTAATATCTCTAACAGTATAGACCTTTCCTACTTCAGGTTTAATCACACCATCAACTTCAGTATAGAGACCTTTATCATTCACAAATCGGACTCTAGATCCAATTTTAATTTCAACACCTTTTAATAAAATTGTTTTCATAAATTCAAATATAGTAATAATTAATAATGTTAAATATATTAATAATAATTTATATATCAAAATTAATTACAATTTTTTTTTACCCATTTAACTAAAATATCACCGTGACAAGATTTTCCTTTACCACCTAAATCTTTACACCAGCAACCAAGAACTTTATCTTTTAATTCATGTAAATCATTCATCAACTCTTCATTAGAAAGAAGATATTGTTCATAAGCATCTACGATTGTTTTTCTAGGTGTTCCTTCTGGAAATGATTCACGCAGTTCTTTAGGGTAAGCCCATTTATTATACTTACCATTTGGTAGACGACCAATATAAATATCAAAGTGTTCTTTCTTAAAGTGAACTACTCTGACTTTATGGTCATATTTAGGCTTACCCTTAAAACTATCAAAAAAATCATCCATTATATTACAGGTTGAATCTTATACATTGGTCTAAAATATATTTAGAGTGTTCTAATTGTAAGTGAGTTGCCAAACCAACAGTGATGTGGAAACCAAAGTAAGGGTTAGGATCTAATCCAATAACACTTCTAATGTTTCTAGCATCATCACTATCAGCTCCAATCCACCAGTGACCTTTTTGGTTAGCACGAATTAAAGCAGGATCATATTTTACAGTGATTTCTTTACCGTGAAATAACTGACGAGCTTGAGCATACAGTTCATCAGACTCAAATCTATCGTTGATGATAGTTAAGTGAGTTCCTCTCAAAGGCTTGTTCAACTTCAAGTTGAATCTTTTTTCTAAGAACCAAGAGTAGTAAGCCCAAAGGTCACAATCAAATCTAACCATAGCAGTTCTCTTCCAAGAAGACTGTTGTAAGTGCTTCTTGGTGACGTTAACTGGGTCAAATTCTAATATGCCTTTCATTTCTAACATGGAACAAAGATACAAATAAAAATTTATATATACAATAAATAGAAAAGATTATATGGTACTAATAACACTTTTAATAACAAATTTGATTTGGATAGCTTATTCACTAACAGAAGGTGTAAGAGAAGGTTTCTACTGGCACTATGAAAATAATAGTAAGAGAGTTTGTAACTTTAACATAAATCCAATTTTTAATCTACAAAGAGGTTTAGTGGTCTTAATAACAGGTGGGTTTTTAACATACACTTTAGGATTATTTTCACTATTAAGTTTGATAGGAATGGTTCTTATATTTCCATTCTTTCACAACGGCACATATTATCACACAAGAAATAAATTAGATGAAAGATTTTATCCAAAAAGATGGAAAGATGAATCTAAAACATTCCCACCATTCACAGCGCTTATAAGTTATAATAAAAGAGCAATTGCTATGATACTTGGTTTAACATCACAAGTTTTTATTTACTTATTTCTATTAAATTAAAAAACAATATAAATTATGAAAAACGTAAAAGGTACGGAGTTAATTAAAAACTCGTCATTATCAAAAGAAGAAACAGATTTATTAAGAGAAAAGTTTGTAAACGAATACTCTAAAAATAAAGGTTGGAACGCTAAAGAACTATCAACAAGTCAAATGTTAGAGATAGTATCTCAAAAACAATATAAATCACCTGGTTTGATTCTAGGTTAAAAAAGAAATCCTGATCACATCAGGATTTCTTTTTTTGGTTTTGGTCCAGTAGGACTTTCTGAAATAAACTTTGTAGAAATAGAACCAAGTTCAGAAACCATTTCCATAAGGTCTGTTCTTTTACCAACATGTTCTAAAATACCTTTTGAGTTTTCAACAAACAAACTGTTACCATTCCAAACTAATCCCATAATATCACTATATCCACTTTGTGTAAATATCCATTTATAAAGCAAAGCTTTCTCTTCGTCAATTTGTGACTTACAAATGTACATCTTCTTAGTTTTTTTATTAACCGAAAAGTAAGAAAAGTATTCAGAACTCCATTCTTGATTAGCATCACAAGCTTCTAAGAAATCTTCATAATCATCATCATCATCATCAATTAAAAGTGGATCTCTCATAACAGGTAAAGTTTCCCAATCAATTTTACAAACTACTTTACAAAGTTTTTGTAAATATTCAATATCTTGACTCTCACTTGTTGTGTGTTCTCTATAATAACCAACTGAAATATTAGTACACTCTGATACTATACTCATAAACTGAGCCGAGTCTGTTAAAACACCAGTATCATCCGGTTTTAATTTTAACTCTTCACTAGTACTACTTAATCTTGTTGATAATTCTTCAGCAAATTCATCTGAACAACAACGACCATAAAATTGATGCGTAATAACCGAAGTAGTACCTCTTCTATCAAAAGAAACTACTTTATTAATATGTTTAGAAAAACTAACATCTTCCCAGTTTCTAGAAAGGTGACCAGATCCAATACATCCGACTTCTTCACCTAAGAAAAAGTAGTAAAGACCAGGAACTTTATTTTGGATCATTGTTAATATAACAACCATTCCAGCTTTATCATCAGCACCTAAAATTGTTTTACCGTCTGTTTTAATCATGTTATGTGTTTGAACATGAGTTACTTTTTGTTGTTTAGAACAAGCAGTGTCTAAGTGGCAAGTAAACATTGTTGACGGTGTTTCACCTACAAGGTAATAAAAATTACCCCATTTATCTGTTTTATATCCCTGTGGTAAGTGTGATTTAAGGAAACCCTCTGTTCCGTGTGGATAGGTGTAGTTTGTAAGTTGTAAAAACTTTCTTCTAACTCTCATATCTTTTTTTATAAAATTATCTATATTAAGCAAATATAAGAAAGTTATTAACAATTAACAAATTATTTGTCACCTTTATTAAATAATTGGTCAATTTTCTTATCACGAATATAAGATTTTGTGAGACCACTAAGATTTGAAGACCATCCAGAAATTTTATCAGTTATTAAATACTCATTTATATGTAATTCTCTAGATTCAATTTTTATATGAAAGTCATTAACATCATCTGATGACTTATAATGATATTCTTTAGCCAGTATTATATAATCGATATTTAACTTATCTATATAAGACTTATACTCAATAATAGAAGAAACATTTAAATGCCAAAAGTCAAATACTAATAAATCAACTCTAAATAAGCTACCTTTATCAGACAATAATTCTTCAAACTGAGTAAGATTATTAAATTCTATTTTTGGTTCCATTAAATACTTTAAGGCAGTAGCTGTAGAATTTGAACTTCTTGGTTTACAAAATAAGACAGGATTTCTACCTTCCATTTCTAAGAAGTCAACTATTTTCTTAACAGCATAAGAAACATCAGAAGGATTACCGGTGATATAATTACACCTTTTTACTTGTATCATTTATATTCTTTTTTCTAACATCTACTAAGTAGTTAAACTTATATAGAAATCTTCGTCCTATCAAAACCGGATATCTCATATTTTTTCTATCTGTTAAAGAAACAAAAACTTTATAAGTTGAATCTCCTATTTTAATTTTTGTAAAGATAGAAAATCTTTTTTGTTTTTTACCAAATGAACTTTTGACATTAACCACTTTAAATTTAGTATAGGTAAATTTATTATTATTTATAGTAAATGTCAACTCATTATTTATTAGTTCTATATTATCAACATGTAATGCAGTACCATAAGCACCGGTATCAACTTTTGCTTTTATTTTACTAACCATTAAATCCGGAAAAGAAATAATTTCTCTTCTTCCTATCGTTTTTTCCATAAAAAGACACTTTTTTTATATATAACTAAATTATTGTATTAAAAAAAATGAATAAAGTTAATATAACCAACAAAATGGATCAGAAAATTTTAATCAAAAGAGGAGTTAAAGACACATCACACCTAAATAATATAGATGTCATTATAGTATCTGTAAATTATAATGATTTTTTACAAATAACATTAGAAAATAATACTAAAATATTCAAAAATATAACGGTTGTTACATCAATCAATGATACGGAATGCCAAAAGATATGTGAAAGATTTAATGTTAACTGCGTAGTAACAGAAAGAATGTATGAGGATGGAGCAAGTTTTAACAAAGGTAAAGCTATAAATGATGGAATAAAATCTTTACTTAATCCAAACTGGATATTACTTTTAGACGCTGATATAATAGTTCCAGATACATTTACCGAATCATTTAAATTAAAATATACAAATATAAATGCTCTTTATGTCTGTAATAGAGTTATGTTCAGAGAGTATCAATCATATTTAGATTGGAAATCGGGATCAGGATTAAAATCTCAAGTATCTACACTAAATGGAATTGGATATTTTCAACTTTTTAACATAAATTCAAATTGTTTACAAAAAATTATTTACTCAGAAACTTCAAATAATGCATCTCGTAGTGACATTTATTTTAAAAATAGATTCACAGAAAAAGTAGATTTAGAGATAGAATCCATACATCTTGGCATTCCTTATAAAAATTGGAATGGTAGAGAAACTCCAGATTTCATAACAAAAGAAAATATAAAATCAAAAGAATTTATAGAATTAGAATATAAAGAATTTAACTTAAATACCCACTTTGATAAAATCTATTGTTTAAATTTAGACAGAAGAGCCGACAGATGGGAGAAAGTGTCTAAAGAGTTTTCAAAGATTTCAATAAATGTTGAAAGATGGCCAGCCATTGATGGTAATAATCTTACCGAATCAGATATGATATTTATTGATGAGAAAATATCTAGTAATATTGGAAAAATTGAAAACAAATATGCTCTAGGTTGCTTACTAAGTCACCTACAAATAGTAAAAGATGCTAAAGAAAAAGGCCATAAAAAGATTTTAATATTTGAAGATGATGTTATTCTATCAAACAATTTTTTAGAAGAAGTTAAACAAATAGAAAAATTAGACTGGAGATTATTATACTTGGGAGCATCTCAATTTTTATGGAATAATATAGAAATTAAAGATGGTTATTACAATTGTCAAAAAACACTCGGAACATTTGCATATGCTATAGATTCATCAATCTATGATGATTTGATAAATATTTTTGAAAAAAGAAGTCAGTCAGTAGATAACCTTTTATCGATTATTCAGTCTAAATATAAAAATGAATGTTTTACTATTTATCCAAATATAGTAATATCAAATGTTGAAGATTCTGATATTAGGTCCAAAAAAAATATTTCTACATATGCAAATTCTATGAGATGGGATATAAATATGTTTAATAATAATAAAATAAGAGTTCTTTTGACACCGGATGTTGAAAATTGGGCATTTGATAATATAGCAAAATCAATAATTAAATATAATCCATATCCAGATAAAATAGAATATACTATAAAATATACTAGAGATATACATCAAAAAAAAGATAGTGTGATACTAGATGATTGGGATTTAGTATTTGTAATGTGGGAAGCTGAAAGAATAATTCCTGACGGTAATAATGTAATTAGAGGATGTTATTCTGCTTTTTGGTTAGAAAATAATTTTTTTAGCGAGGAAAAAATATCTGAATTTTTTAAATCAAGTAGAGGCGGTGTTTTTGCTAATGACTCTTTAAAAGATTCTATATGTAAATTTCTACCAAAAGACTATCCTCAAACTATAATACATGATTCAACAGATGAAAATAAATTCTACCCTGTAGATAATTTAAAAGAAAAGGAATTTACCGCAATTTTTGTAGGAAATACTAATAGAAAAATAAAAAACTATAAAGATATAGTTGACATCTGTAAAATTTCAGATATAAAATTAATAACATGTACAAATATCAGTAATGAAGAACTTGTTAATTATTATAACAAAGCAGATATATGTATTAACTTTAGCACATTTGAAGGAGGTCCTCAGACATTTTTAGAGTCAAGTTTATGTGAGGTACCAATGTTAATTAGAAGTAATAATGAACTATCCAAGTTAATACCTTGTTTTAAAGGTGATGATAAAGAAGACTTTGTTAAAATTATAAATGAGTTAAAATATAACAGAGAAGAATGTAAAGAAGTTGGTAAAAAAGCAAGAAATATAGTTTTAGAAAATTTTACTTATGAAAAAACATCAAAAAAGTTTGCAGAATTTTTTCTAAAAGTATTAGATATAGATTTACCAAATATAAATTTGAATAAAAAAGATTTATCTAAATTTTTAACAGTTTTTATAATAAGGTCTGGTGATAATCCCAACTATGAAGATTGCTTAAGCTCACTAAACAACCAAAGTGTAAAATTCAATTTGATTGAAATTAAAGATATAGCTCCAATGTCTAAAGCATTTCAAAAAATGATTGATAATTGTGAGACTGATTATTATATACAAGTGGATGAAGACATGATTTTATTCGAAGATACAATTGAAAAAATATACGACAGACTTATAACCACTGAAGATAATATAAGTATAATAG
>Ga0208133_1000262_pt1 | contig 21116 bp, 33 predicted proteins | sample ColrivemetaGS535_FD_187595 | JGI IMG/M metagenome (GOLD analysis project Ga0208133, IMG submission 187595) | Estuarine microbial communities from the Columbia River estuary, USA - metaG S.535 (SPAdes) (version 2) | ecosystem: Environmental > Aquatic > Marine > Intertidal zone > Estuary | place... | reverse complement strand
TTTCGTTTAGGTTTTCAACAATTGTTTTTAATTCGGTAAAAGTTGCACCTACTTCATCATCGGATTCAAATGAACCACGAGTATCGATGTTCCTTAAATTCTCTAATGCGTTAGATACTTTAAATTTAACTTCTAATGTAGTTTCTACAAGAGTGTCTTCCAATTCTTCGTTTTGTCTCAGTAAATTGAATATACCGATAGTAAATGTTATATTTAACACTACTGAAATCAGTAAAATGATATAAATGTATGTCATAGGTTGTTTTTATGCTTCTCCCATCGGCCCGTAATAGATTCCTAATTTAGAATCATCATCGATTGTTTGAGTGTTTGCTTTTTTTATATTGTTTTCTAATTGTTTTACTTTTAATTGAACTTTTTCATACCATTCTTTTTCTAAAATTATACCCTTATCAATTAAAAGATTTACAAGGGTATCAATTACAATACTATGATTTAAAGTGTGTTGTTCTATCTGTTGAAGAATCAATTTCTTCTGCTCCTTTTTGGTTAATTTCATTTATTAAATCTTTTATAGTAAAATTATTAGTTTCATCTAAATTACCAAATGCTTTTTTAATCGATTCTTCATGATAACCCAATGCAGATGCTAATCTTGCACATATAGTTTTAAATTCAAAAATATTCAATTCATCTGGTATTGTAAATTCTATTTCGGATGCTTCTCTTGCATGTTCAATGTAATCATCATCGGTGTACTTAAATATTAGTTTGGCCATTTTATTGTTTTTAGTTTCTATTTATTTTTTTTGTAATATCTCTTGTATATTTGTTGTCGTGGAAAAAACTATCAAATAACGATTCGTTTTTTATATATCCATCCGTACACATTAAATCAAACATATAATCAGCGTTTGCTTTAGATACGATTTCAGTTGAATTAAACATATCTAATATAAATTTTTTAATTCCATTTATTATTTCATTTTTTTTATCAAAATGAGTTTGATTCTCACCCGATTCTTCATTTGTGAATTCACCATTTATAATATCAATATAAGTGCCAACTTTATCAGTTAATACTGATTCTAAAAATATTATATTATCTTTTAATTTATGGGTTTCAAAATCATAAAAACCCTTTACATCATCTAATAGGGGATTTCCTTTATAAGTAATGTATCTACCTTTAAATTTTAATCCATATGTTTTTTCTATATTATATTGAGTAGTTCCTTGATAACCACTATCAACCATCAATAGGTTTTTAGAATTTCCTATAACCTCTAATATATATTTTTTATACTCATCTCGTGTTACTTTAGATTTTTCTATTATTTCTGTTAAATACAAATCTAAATTTGGTAAATTTTCATTACTATCTACCATTGTATCATTTTCAATAGGTGGAGTTATACCAAATCTATCTTTTAACAAATTAGATAATTTTCCATTATATCTATGTAAATCAAATGTTCTAAATACATCGGCCGTATTAAAAATTGAAACTATTGTTGATAATGTGCGAGATGTTTTAAAATATACTGATGGTGGTAGGTTATATTTCTCTCTAAATAATTCGTAGATTTCTTGTAAAAATAATCCTTCTCTTGAATTAAAAAGGATTTTATCGCAATCTCCAATCTCAGTTTTTAACCAATCAAAGTAATTGAATAATAATGGGCCAAAATAATTATAGCCTAATTCTTTTAATGATTTTGTATGATTGTCTATTTGTGTCATTATATTACAAAAACTTTAAAAGAGGTTATTCCTAAATCAACCCATACATCTATCACTCGTTGGTCATCATCGTATGCACAAAATACATTTTCTTTTATTTCGGTTTCATATATTTTTTTCTTAAAGATGGGTGCTTTTAAAAAGTTATCTTCCCAACTTCTCATATACAAATTATCGTATGGTATGTTATATTTTTGTAACCACTCTTTTGTAACCTTTCTTGTTGATTCCGGTCTGCCTGTTAATATAATAACTTCAAACCCATTTTCTTTATAATTCTTGGCCAATTCAATCATTGGTAAATTTGGTTTGTCCTGTATAAGATTTTCAGGCGAATGTACAACATCCCAATCCAATTTTCCGTTTTCTTTCTTTGCTAATTTAAATCTATCATTAGCTATTGATAATGTGTTATCTATATCAATTATTATTTTCATAATTCTCTTATACCTTGTTTTTCATAACTTACTGGCACTTTAATTCCTGTGTTACATCCATTACAATTATCACAAAATGTAATATATCCTAAATCAGTATAACCCAAATCAAATTTAATTAAATCTTCATTTGATATATTATTTAAACTAACATAATCATTATCACTTAAAGGAAATAGGTTTGTTCTAACTGCTGAAGTATTAAGATGACAATAATAAAACTTACCATCATTCAATCCTCTAAATGGTGCTGTGCAACTATCAAAGTGTTTAATTAACTTATCTATTTCTAAATTCTTTTTAACTCTTAAATCTCCAAAATCATACCACTCTATTTCATTTCTAACATAATGTTTAATCTCATAGTTTTTATATTCCTCAATAGTACGCATAACTTTATTTTTAAGTTTAGGTAATTTATCCGAATAATCACTTATACTTAAAATAACATCACTATCTTTTAATAATTGAAGAATACTTTCTTTTGGAGTAACTGTACCATTAGTAGTGATTATAAGTTTATCTAATTTATCTATATGGTTTAATAAAATATGTTGGATTATATTTTCAATATCTGGGTGTAGGAAGGGTTCTCCACCAACTAAATGAAACACACTTACAAAGTCTACAACTTTAAAATATGAATCTATATCGGTTATAATAGTTGATAAATTTCTATGATTTGGGTTATCGTAATGTGGTATAAACATATTACAATGTGAACACGCTAAATTACACCTTTCAGTTACTAATACATCCGTTTGAAATATATGAACTAAATTCTTATACATCAACGGCCAGATTCCTGCTATGTGTTTATATGTGGTGTGGGTTACATTACGTTCATCCAAATACTTTATATAACGTTGTCTATATTCATCCGTTGTAATAATAACTTTCTCATTACCATTAAACTCATCTATATGAATTAATTTTATATTCTTTCTATCACTCTTATATTGCTTGGATTCACGATAATAAGAACTAATTTCATTCAAATTATTTATAATCGTACTACTTTTTACATCGTGGTCAACAATATATTTTATTTTTAATCTACCACTTCCAAGCAAAAAATCCATACTCCTAATAAATTGGACACATTCTTTACTTGCACCAAATAAAACATATTCAGTTTCAATATCCCAATTAGATATAAATTGTTTAAAATTATGTAATTCTGAATTATAAATCATAATTTACTTATAGGATTTTTCCTCCTTGTTCAATTAAACTTTGTGCTTTTTTATATTTCACAAATTCAGTAGTACCATCTTTTAATTGAACCATTACCATCTCATTTCTACCATAGGTTTTTGGTGCAATATAAGTTGTTGAATATCTACGATTTGGATTTGTAATTAGAATTCCATTTAAGTGGTCGATTTCATGTTGTGCAACAACACATTCCATCAATCCTAAATCATTAAAAAACTCTTCAGAATCTTTCCAATCACCCAACTCATTATCAGGTGAAAATACAACCGTCCCTAAGTTATCACATTCGACCGTAATCTTCTTTGCACGGATAGTTTTAACTGGACTCTTCATTGTTTTATCAATTGATAAACATTGTTCTACATATGCAACTGAATCGTGTGAGTATTCTACAATCTTTGGATTGATTAATACTAATGGGTCTTTTACATTAATTATACATGCTCTAACATCTAATCCTAATTGATTAGCAGATAAACCAATACCACCGAATTTAACTAATCCACTTGCTAATATTGTAGAAATAGATTCTATATCAGCAGGTGTGAATTTTGTTTCACTAATTGTTTTTGATAATTTTAATTTGTCTTTTACTATGTTCATTTTAATTATTTTCTTAATGGGTGATATGGATTTATATAATTTGGTTTAAAATATTCATCAGTATATTCTAACTCCTCTGGAAATATGGATAATTGTTTACCATATTCATTTTTAGGTTCTACTAATTTGTTTGCTATCTTTCTAACCTTCTCACCCAATTCATAATTGTTTGGTGTTTCGTTTATTAAAGAAAGTGGAATTTCAATTATTAATTTATTCATACTATTTATTTTAAAATATTATCTTACAAAGATACAACATTTTTTTGATAAAACCAAATGTTTTTCATTATTTGAATTTAGATAATGTTTTTTCATTACTTTTTGTTTTTGCTTTCTTTGCCTCTTTGGTTTGAGTTTCTATTAATTTCATTCGTTGTGTCCAAGCAGGTTTGTATTTAAATTCAACTGATATCGGCCCATTAGCAAATTTAGTTTTATCATATTTCCAAATAGAAATACAGTCATCATCTTCATAGATGTGTTCAAATTTTAATGGTTTATCTTTTACGGATGGTTCTGGTTTCTTTGCCATATAGTAAATTTAAAATATAAAAAATTTATTTATCAATCCCAATAGTATATACGATAGTTTATAACCAACAAACGCACCTATTGCTGATGGGAATGGAAATATTATTAATTTTCCAAAATCAGTTACATATTTAGGTCTATTTACAATTCTACCCATAAAGGTATAATACGTTATGTACCCTATTAGTACTGCAATATCTGCTCGAGTTGCAATGAATACAACTAACATTGCACCTAAAAATCCAAAAATGAAATTATCTCTTACACCTTCCCATATTTCTTGTGTGGTGCAATCTTTCCATTCTTTAATTATCTTATCTATTTTAGCCCTTTGTTTCCCCATACTATCTAATTACTTAGGGGTGCTTTAATTTTTGGATGAAATTCATATCCTATTAATTCGAAACAATCCGGTCTATAACTTTTAAGTTTTTCATCTAAAGTTTTTTCACCCAATCTTTCTTTAACCAACTGATGTTGATACCAATTCCTTTCCGTTATTTGAATTTTTGGTAAATTATATGGGGTTCTACTAATTTGTTCTTTTGCTTGTTTGATGTGGTTTTTATACAAATGAACATCTCCTAAATTACCAATCAGTTCGTCTGGCACCATATTAACTTCCTTTGCAATAATCTCCAACAACAATCCATAAGAAGCAATATTAAACGGTAATCCTAAAAATATATCCACACTTCTTTGATTCCACATTAAAGATATAGACCTCTTTGGGGTTGGTGTATAATATGAATTATCAAAATCAGGTAGTTTATTCGGGTCAAAGAATCTTTCCATACCTGTTTCGTAATTATTATTGAACCAAATATTATATCGTCTCTCATCACTTAGCTCTTGTGTATAAAGTTGAAACCCATAATGACAAGGAGGTAATACCATTTTGTCTAATTCACCAACATTCCAAGCACTTACCATTAATCGTCTACTATCAGGATTTGTTTTTAGTTCTTCAATCAGATTTTGAATTTGGTCTATTGATTTTGATTCTTCTTCATAGTGATTCTTTCCATCATACCATTCATTCTTTTGGTATTTCCAACTTCTCCATTGTTTACCATAGATAGGTCCTAACTCACCCCATACATTTGCCCAAACTTTATCCGTTTTAATTAAATTGATGAATTCTTCTTTTGTGTGTGGTCTATAACCATATTGAAATGATGGATTTGTGAAATGTTCATAATCACTATCGTGTTCTACTAAACAATTATCTAAATGTCCTTCTATTCTATCAAAACCATTATTCACACCCATAATAGTATATTCAAGATATCTCTTATAAGCATCACCATCCCAAATATGACAATCATAATCCAATAGAAATTTGATATTAGTATCACCTCTTAAAAACCATAAGAGTTCTGTTACAATAGAATTCCAATGCATTTTCTTAGTAGTAAGTAAAGGAAATCCTTCACTCATATTATGACGTATTTGATGACCAAATTCTGATATAGTACCAGTTCCGGTTCTATCTTTTTTCTCTACACCAAACGCAATGATATCACTAAGTAATTGTTGATACTTTTTATCTAATCTATTCATTAAACAATTGCTTTTACTTTTGTAAAATTAAAACTTCTCCAACCTGTTTTTTCTACATCAAATACGGTAATCAAGTCTGATTCAACTACATTTCCACTTTCATCTAATCTAACAACTTTATCAGTTTTGGGATGAAACTCTTGTGGGATTTTACTAATTAGTTTTGTACATAACATTGTTCTATCAGTACCATCTGCTTTTGTAAATGTTACTGATACGACTTCAGTTTGTAATTTCTCTACTAATTCTTGTTTTGTGATAATTAATTCCATTTTTCGTTTATTTTATTTATTTTGTTTTATTCATTTACTTTAATTTTAACTTTACCTGATGTAACTAATTCTATTACCTTCATACATTCATTCCAATTTTTACAACCACTCAAATCTATTTGAATTATATTTTGTTTTTCAAGATTCCATTTTTTTTCCAACATATCATAATAACGTTGGGTCTTGTTTCCATTGTATAGGAAATACACTAAATGGATATCAATCCATAATTCGATTTTTTTCAGTAACTTTTTCATTTGTTTTATTTATTTTGTTTTTAAATTGTTTCTTTCTCTAAATTCTCTTTCAGTATTTCTATCATAGCGTTCTTTAAATTGTGAAATTCTAACAAACTCTTCATATGCTTCTCTATGATAATGTTTGATATGTTCGATTCCTAATTCATATCTGAATATAGTTTCTTCGTATCTTAATTCTTTATAATCGAACCCATCTCCTTGAACTTTTATTTCAAGTTGTAATGAATCAATTGTACGTTGTAATGAATCTACGTTATTATAACTAATTGTAGTAATTTGCTTTTCCGAAGAATTTCTACTCAATCCAAATGCAATTATTATAATTGTTATTACTAATATTATAGCTAATATATTTGTAGTTCTCATATTAATTAACTTTTATATATTCTGAACGTCTATACTCTTTTTTCATTTCGTAATCCGATTTCCAATTTTCAATAATTTGTTCTGCTGCTTCCTTACGTGGAAATGGATAATCGCCTGATACCCATACTTTAAATGGTAGTGTACCCATACTTGTTCTGAACCAAACTTTTTGTTGTGGTTGGTACATTCGGGTTCCGTTGATAACAAAAGTTTCGATTCGATACTTTGGTTTTGCTTCTAACGTTATTACTCCCAATAACATTAGTACTATTAATAGTTTTTTCATATTAAAAGCTAAGATACGAAAAAAATCTTAGAATACCAAATTATTTCCTAAGATTTTCTAAACGAAGAATTTCATCTTTAATTTTTTGATTATATGGATTCCATTTTATGTTATCCAATAACCATTTACGATAGTAGGGTGGAATGGATGCTACTGGTTTGTTTGCATACTTACCAAACGTCATATAAATCTTTTGTATCTCCCCCTCTTCGTTTCGTTGTTCTGATAAATTGATACCACCCTCTAAATGGATTCCAATTTCATGCATTGGGATACCTGTAAGTTTCTTTTTATTTTCACCATACAATTCCCATATACCATCCTCATCTTCTTTATAGTAAAGAGATTCTACTTTACCGAACTTATCAACTGCTCCAACAAAATCCACAACTAAACAATTTTGTTTATTATCGTGAATACGAGTTCCTCTACCCACAAACTGATACCACCACGAAATTGATGCAGTAGGTCGACCTGTGATTAAACAATCTAATTCTGGATAATCAAATCCAACTGTCAATACATTCACCTGAACAATTACTCTAATTTTTTGATTACGAAATTCTTCGATGATTCGGTTACGTTCTCCGGTTGGGGTTTCTCCATGTACTACTGCTGCAGATGGAATCTTTCCTGCTAATTGCGTTGCCTGTTCAATTGTTGGTACTGCAATTAATATTGATTTTCTATCTTGTAGTTCTCTAACTTTCTTTACAATTTTATCTTGTAGGTTTTGATTCTCATATGCACGTGCAATAGAATCGTTTGTATATTCAGCACCAGATGAATTATATACTAATGCTCCGGTATTAAAATCATAAGATTGATATTCTAATGGAGCCCAAAATCCCATCTTCACAATTTCTTCAATTTGGGAAACGTGAATAATATGTTTAAAAAATGTTCCATGTTTAGAACGATTGGTTAACATTACTAATTTAGAATATGGGCCAGTCTCACTCATATTAGTTTGTAGTTTAAGTGGAGTTGCAGTTAAACCCAATACATGACTTGCCTTCATACCATCTATAAACTTTCTTAGTTGTCCGTTCTTATCTCTTGGATATCTATCACACTCATCTATGATAACTTTAGTAATTCCTAATTCTCTGAACTTCCAAGCAATGTTTATAATAGAACCAATTGTTGCATAGGTAATATCACCAATCTCCTTCTCACCCATTGATGCAGAATAGATTGATGCCTTACCACCTAAGTTAATAAGTTTATTGTAATTTTGTTCTAATAATTCTTTTGAAGGTTGGATTACCAATACCTTTTCATTAATACCCTTTGCGATATAGGCAATAACAATTGACTTACCGAATGCAGTAGGTGCAACGATAATCGATGGTGCCATTTTTGGTGTGTTAAAAAATTCAATACCAATAGCAACCGGTTCTAATTGATAATCTCTTAATTTCATTTAAAAAAATAATTCAACTAAAATTATACCCAATAGTGTAACGATTCCTCCGACTATCGCTATTGATGTGAAATTTTCTGAATCTTCAACTTGTTGTTTTGTTTTTCCTTGATTTTCCATATTATTTTATAAAAGGTAATATTGCTAATTCTTTTGCTTTGGCCTCCACCATAATATCTACATTGTTACCATATGTGTTAGGTAATGAATTGATATAAAGGGAATGGGCTTGTGGTTTTTCTTTTGGGTTATTTTCGTGTAATGCTTTTGATTCTGAGTAATGTACTATCGGTGTAATATCCTTTGGCCAAGTTGTAATTGCTAACTCTAACGCTTGTTGTTCTGATAAATCACCTGTACAAAATTGATGGTGATGGTAATCAAATACAATAGGTATGCCAATAGCATTGTGGACATACATAAGGTCTTTAACTGAATACATAGATGCCTTATCATCATTCTCTATTGTTAACCGCTTACGAACCGATGGGGAGAGTCTTTTGAAGTTAGTGATAAATCTATCTAATGCGGATTTTTTATCTCCGTAAACACCATTACAATGGATATTAATCTTATTGTAAGGAGTTTTAGATAATCCCATCATATCGAATATCTTACCATGCAATTCTAAATCAGCAAGTGTTTTTAATACAACTGATTCGTTGGGTGAAACTAATACATTGAATGGGCCAGGGTGGCATGTAATACGAATATTCCAAAACTTAGCAAAATCACCAGCCTTTTTAAGTTCCCGTTTGATTTCCTTATAATCTTTGAGTTGTGTAATATTGATGTGGTCACCCCACGGGATAAGAGCAGATGATAAACGAAATAATTTAATTCCGTTCATTCTATTCCATTCTAAAATCTTAATAATATCTTTGGAGTTAAGTAGGGCTAGTTCGGAAACATAATCCATACCTTTGGCTTGGAATGTCCGGTTAACCATACTTCGGTTAGTGGTTACTTTCTTACCCATACTCATATTAATACAAGCATATCCTAAATTCATCATTCTAATACAATTTGTTGTTATACAAATATACGAAATATATCTGATAATACCAAATTATTTATCATATAATTTATTTATTATATGGGTTGAACTGAAGCCTTCCATCTTAGGGAAATATACGATTTTACCTACATATTCACTCCCTACAATTCGTTTACCCCTATATTCCTCACCAATGACCATAATGGCCGGTCTCATTGTTTTAAGGTGGGTTTCCAATTGTTCATCGGAATCAAATATTACAACTCTATCAACATATTTAATAGCTTCTAATACGGTAATTCTACTTACAATGTTATTTATAGGTCGTTCTTCTCCTTTTAACTCCGTAACCCTCTTATCACCATCGACACCAACAATTAGAAAATCACCTAAATCTGCTGCCCTCTTTAATAATTGAATGTGCCCTAAATGAACAATATCAAATGTACCATTTACCCAAACTTTTATCATAACAAATCATTTGGTGTTTTTCTATAAATTCTATATGAATCCGAATCAAAATGTTCCGTACTTACCTCATACACCACTCCTTTCTCTTGTAAGGAAGTAAGTTGATGCGGTGTTCCTTTTTCAATATAAACTGAATCGCCTTCGTTTAAGATTTCTTTTTTTAATATACCAATTTTTGTATCAATCCATTTGAATTCAAACTGACCATCTTGAATATACCAAGTTTCATTTTTAAGCATATGATAATGCATTGAAAACTTATCACCCTTTTCTGCGAATACTAAAAGTTTACCGCAATATTGTGCATCGTTATGAACCCATAGTTCATATCCCCACGACTTCTGTACTTTTGTTGGTCTTGTTATTATCATACTGCGAACGATTCTCCACATCCACATGTACGGGATGCATTTGGGTTTATAAATTCAAATCCCTTACCATTCAATCCATCTGAGAAATTTAATTCTGTTCCGTAAAGATATAATAATGATTTGTTGTCTACTAAAATTTTTACTCCTTTATCTTCTGCAAGATTATCTCCTACTTGTTGGTCGGTATCAAATGAAAGGTCATATGACAATCCGCTACATCCGCCACCTTTAATGGAAACTCTAACAAAGGGAGTTTTAAATCCACTTTCTTCAATGAGTGAACTTAGTTTCTTAGCTGCTGTTTCTGATACTGTTACCATTATTAATAAGTTTTACTTGAAAAATCGGTTGGGTATTGAGATGGTTTTATGTATCGAATCCAATAATTAACTGCGTTCTGGTCATTTATCCATTTTGTCTTATCACTCCAATCAAATCCTTCAAATGCGTAATAGGGTTTATAATCTCTAATTATCTGAGCCCTATTTGGATGTGCGGTTACTTCATCTATTAATCCATCACCATCAGTATCGTATCCATCAATAGAACCATCCCTATCATAATCAATTGGTCTGACTGTATAATCTGGTTGGAGGTTTAATAACTCTTCATCAGGAGTATCTACTAATGGGTTATCAAATGGTGGTTCGTATAATCCCACTTGTTGATTATTTTCCACCATATCACCTAAAATATCGTCTTTTGTAGAATTTTTTCCACTATCTTTATATATTTGATAATTTTTTTCCACTAATGGGCCATTCTCACCATACATATTTTTCTTACCAATCAATCCATTAAATGCAATGATAAGTGCTATAGCAAGTGGGTCAAATACAAATACTATAATAAATATAAAAAACTTAACAACTGTATTAAGTGATGTGTTAAATGCTTCTGCTACAAAACGAAACCCACCAACTTCTTTTTCTAATTCAATATTATTATTTTTAATAACATTTATAGAATCTAATGCTGCGTTATTTTTTATAGTTAATTCATCTATTCGTTTTGATATGGAAGTAATTTCTTTATCTGCAGAACGAATCATCTGAGATACTCTTGATGTTGATTTATCCTTGTCTATTTGTTTAGATAGATTACTCTCTTGTGAATTACGAATATTTTGTTGGTTAGTTAATTGAGTAGTGTATCGTACTATCTCCCCATCATTCTTAGTGATTTGAGTTTGATAAACTGCAATATCTCTATCTATCTTTTGTAATCCTAAATTTTGTTGTTGAAATGCATTAGAAAGATATCCAAAAATACCGGCAGAGGTAATCAACATAAGAATACCTACGGCGGCCGTTAGATACCATTTGTTAAACCCACCGATATCATCCCACTTTTGTTTTAGATAAGTAGCAGCAACTAATTTAGCAAATTCTAATGAACCTGCCATTACCATTACTGCCGTTGATGCTCCGGCAAATAAAACACCCAATCCCGTTACTGAAAAGTACGCAGCACATCCGGCAACGATTACCGCTGATAATCCGACTAAATACTTTAACCAATTCATTTTATGATAAATCTACGATGTTTGTTGTTAGTTCTACTAATTTTTCAATTTCATTTGATAACTTAACTGCCTCTGCTTGATTAGCAGGGCGTTCACCCTTTAACATTTCTGCGATAACTTTAGCTCTTTTAGTAATTGCTTCTAAATTTTCCTGAGCTCTCATTTTGTATTCTGGTTTCATAATTTGTATTTAAATGTACACCTATAAATATGTCCGATATAAAAAAGAGGTAATTTTATATATTTATATATAAATTTTTTAATGTTCTATTAATTCCACTATATTTGGAAATTTAATTGAAATATGATTAAATAAACTATTACCATAATGATTATTATGTTTAGGCCCTGGATGTGAACCATCTACCCCAAAATCTATAAACGGGTCGTATTTGGTTAGAAGTCGATTGGCATCAATGTAATCATTTGCTAGACTATTCCATATAAATGGAATTTTTTTATTTTCTAAATAATTTGTTATTAATAAATGATTTTTATACCAATTTATATAATCATCATTATCATTTTGTAATTCATCTTTTAGTTTTTGTATAGTCTTTCCTTCTTCAGTTTCTTCTAAGTATCCCCAACTTTGACCAGTAATATATGGTTCTATTTGGTCAGATTGTGTATATATTTCTCTTCGATGGTTAAACGTATATAAAATTAAAACTAAATCTGGTTGGATTTCATCACAATGAGAAATTAAACATCTACTAATATAATCATTACTTCTCCCACTTACTCCAAAATTTAAATTAATACTATTTGGTATATGTGAACAAACTTGTGCTGACCACGTTTCATTATCGTTTACACCAACTCCCTCTGTTAAAGAACATCCAATGGACATGATTTTAAATCCTTTTTTATGAATTGAATCCCCTCTAAATCCTAATTCATTATAACTATAAGTACATAACCCCGTATTATCACTTCCACATGTTTTATATGTTTGATTTATTCTTCCTTTTAATGAATATTTGTAAGATGCAATCTCAAATGTATCTGATTTCCAAAATTCTAAAGCTTTCATATTAAGTTATTTGTTTCTGTTTGTATATCGACTATTGAAATATTGCCTGAAACTGATATTCTTTCAATTCCTTTAGTGTAAAATGGTGAAACGTAGTGCATTAAATACGATGGAAATATGAACATTTCACCTGTTACAGGTAGGTGTAATATACTATCTTTTTGTGACAATATTTTTTTAATAAAAGTATTGTTATTATAATCTGTATCAATATCATTGGATAAACCATAAAAAAATTGTATCGAACCTGGAAGTAATTCGTGATATAATGGTTTTTCCATTTGTATTTCTTTAGGAAAATCTAAATATATTATAAATGATATTTGACCATCACGGTGGTGATGTGGTGGGTTATGTTCGGATTCAATTTGCCTATTAATCCATAATGAATTCAAAATAGATTTATATTTTGATTTTATTAAATTTTTCTCATTACAAGCACGTTGAATATAATCATCAATATACTCCATAATTTTTGGTTCAAATTTTTTTCTTAATTCTATTGAATAGTGTTTTTCATTTTCAATATGACCAACAAGATGTTTTCTCGCGTTTATTGTTTGAATTATTCCTGTTTCTAACAATTCCAAACGTAGTTCTTCGTTTATAATACTTTTTCCTAATAATGGGCCAAATCGATAAAATTCCATAGTGTTTAAATTAATTTATTTGTTTCTATTTTTATATGTTCGTTTTCTAAAAACCACAATAAAGAATACCTTTCACCTTTTAAAATTGGTGTTATTTCGTGGTCTATTCTTACATCAAATATATATGTATTCCCCATAACTTTATTTAATACGATTTCAGTTGGGTTGTATAATTTAAAATCTCCACCACTAAAATCATCGTTTAATAAAACTCCAATACTATATAATCTTTTATCTCTAATATCATTATGTTTTCCGAACCAATCACCTTTCGTAAATTTATGAAAATGAATAACTTCTTTATTTTTTTTTATTTGGGTGTTTAATTCTTCTTCAAAAAATGTTTTAAGTTTATCAAACAACCATTTGGTTTCTAACGAATGTGTAATTGATTGTGAATTATATTTTCTATCATCCATTATCCAATTTGTAATGTGAGTGTCGTTATATGATATTATAGATTCACACTCCTCTTTACTAAATAATATTTTTTGTTTTAATATCATAGTTAAATAATATTATTTTCAATTAAATTAAAGTTTTATTTGTAGTATCAATGAACTCATATAGATTATGAAATAGATTTTTATTTTTCCATACTTTATTAAATTCTTTTTTAAACAAATGGTGTTCCGGATGTTCCGTATCCCACACCTGTTTTAATTTGAATTCACCCTCAGAAAATGTTCCCCAATTAGTTATTTTACCAAAAAATACGTTTACTTTTTTACCAAAAATAGAATACATTAGGTTATAAAATGTTTCCATTTCGGTATAGTTAGTATCTTGTACAACAAATGATGTTTTTACATTCATACGTGGTAACGTACTAATAAATTTTAAATTATTCATTAAATTTTCCCAATTACCACCCAATCTTGTTTTGGTTTCGTAAGTATCCCTTGTACCAGCATCTATTGATATTTCACAAGTATGTACAAACTTATGAATGTTTGGCATACTGTCCCACATCTCTTTATTCCACATTGATGCGTTAGTATGAAGATGTATGGATTTTAAATTAGGATATTTTTTAGGATTAAAATTTTTTAAATAATTTCTAAACCCAACAGATACAAATGGGTCACCGGAGCCGGTAATGTATAATGTTTTTACATGCTGTGAATAATAGTTATCAATATCCTCAATTGTTTTTTCAACTCGTTTTATACCTTGACTATTTTCTACAATCAAGTCTACTCTACATGAAGGACATTTATAGTTACAAGTTCTATCAAAATTCATCACCAAATAATTGGGTGTATTATTTTTTACAATCGTACTTGTAATGTTTGAATCTGATTTTAAAGTAACAGGTCCTGATGTTACTCCGTAGTTTACTAATTTACTTAAATAGGGACAAAGTTCTTTACTACAATACTTAAATGAACCATCTAATATTGAATTTCTAATATCAATAATTGGTTCACTATTATAAATATCTTTTAATGGTATTTCACTAAGTTCTACTTTATTGGGTAACCAAGATGGACAACAAACAAAACAAACATTGTGGTGTATTTCCAATGAATTAAATGGAACACTACATGTATAATTTTTTAAATCTACCATATTCTATTATTAATGAAACCAAAAATTTAAAGCGTATCGTATCCCTTCCGTTACCGGTTTTATTTCGTGATATTGATGACCACCATCAAATACAACACCATCGCCTTTTTCTAAATTTACAACTCTATCATTTATATATGTATCTCCACCTACAAATTCATTAGATAACAAAATTATTGATGTTTTATTTTTTACACTATCTACATGTCGTCTTAACCACCTACCATCTTTATATTCTGTCATTTGTAACCACATTACTTTATATTTAGGAAAATTACGTTTACTTAATTCATCCATTACCATATTATAAATTTTCTCATTCCACATTTTTCTATTTAGTGGTTGACTTGCTATTTGTCCCCATATTAACCAAACATACCAATCTGTTTTATGTGATTCACTTAATACACATTCATTCTTAATTTTTTCAATTAAAGTATCACAAAAATCATTTGTTAATATGTTTTTATAAATTTCGATATACTATATTAATTGATTTTTTTTTTCAAATCTCTTTTCAAAATTTTCCCAAATCCATTGTTTTAATTTATCATCAATAACAATTTTATTTGCTCTTTTTGTGGATTGGTTGGTGTTTTCTATAATTAATTTTTCACCATACCTTTCTTCTATAAAATCTGTAAATTTATCTATTTCATTAATATCAAACTCATATGTACATTTTTTATTTGATAAAAAATATTTTTGTGAAATTAGTGTAATCATTACACCTGGTATTTTTTTTGATGGGTCATGGTTTTCTTTTACTAATTTTAAAAAAGAACTTTTAGCTCCAACATCTTCACTATCAACTAAGTGTAAATTATTTAAAAAATCGGTATCAAATGTTTTATATATAAACTCATTATCAATATCTTCCCATTTACGAATAGGGGTGTACTTACTTTCAAATTCTATTTTATCCCAAATAAAATTTAAAGAACTTAACCATCTATATACCCAATCTCTGGTTATACAAACGGTTTCTTTATTTCCCCATGCTAATAAACACTCATTTAATGGGACGTGATAGTGGTTTGTAATGGTATTTGGGTCATACATTTCTAATTTTAGTTTTGAGTTTCTTAATGCTCGTTCAATAGAAAGACTTGCACATTTTGGAATAGAAACCCAAATAAGTTCATTATTGATTAGGTGAGACACTTTATATAATGGTTTTAGATGTTTTAAAATCTTTCAAATATTCATCTTCCACTTCTTTCCATTTTGCTAAAGGACATGAACCATTTGGGTGAAAATGCGTATTCGGAGTATAAACCTTTCCTTTTAATGGGCATCCACATTCATTACATTTTAGAGACCATTCTTTCCCTTCAAATATTTCTTTTTTGTGTTCACAACTTAAACAAATTTTTAACCTTTCATCTGCTAATTTTTTTAATTTATCTGAATGGATTATCGAATTAAACCATGCTGTGGATATTTCTTTAAAATCTAGTTTCATATTATAATAAAGTTTTTTTATAATTATTGATTTCTTTTATACCAACCCAATTAACTAAGGTGTATCTGTTACCGCTTTTTACGCCGGTTACTCTATGTTTAATATCAGATAAAAAAACAATGATATTACCTATTCCCTTTTCTACTTTCATTATCGAATCATCAGATAATTTTAATTCTAAATCACCCCCGTCGTATTCATCATTTAATTGTATAACTAAAGAACAATATCTTTTGTGTTGTGTAATTTCGTTTCCTGTAATATCTTTATGCCAAGCAAAAAAATCGCCATCTTTATATTCTGTGAATTGGAATTCACTATTTTTGTAATCTAAATCAAATCCCTTTATAGTAATATTTTCATCTAATAATTTAGATATTTTTTCTAATATAAATGGAAATTTTTTATAATATGGATAAAACACCACATTTGATTTTCTGGTATCATGATTTGGGGAATCATACCCCACAATTGTAGCGGGGTTTAATATTAAATTTTCTAATGAGAATTTTAATATTAAATCGCACTCTTCTTTTGTTAATAAATTAGATACTGATTTATATGTAAATGACATAACTTATTTATATTAGGGATTTTGTTTTTTTATTAATATATTTAACTGGCATCCAATGTAAAAAAAATTGTAATACCTTTTCGTTTTCTTTACATATTAATGTATTTCTCCAGTGTATATTTTTATCTGCACCAAATAATAATATACCATCTCCTACATTTGTATTAAACGAATATTCTTTTCCGTCTATCTCAACAAAAAACGGCCATTCTTTATCTATTGTTGATTCTAAACATATAGACATTGTTACACTTATATCTTTTCTATCTATGTGTTTTACTAAAAACGCCTCATTATAATATTCTCTAACATATGTATTAACATTGGTTAGCGTATCTATTTTGGGTTCAAATTCTAAAATTTTTGGTTTTAGAATTTCTAAATATTTGTTAAAATTATAGGAAGGTCTAAAACCAAACGATTCATTGGTATCTGCCTTAATATCTGTGGAAAAAATATTTTCTTTTTCAATATCAAATCGTTTAGACAAGAATTCACACTCCTCGTTAGAAAGTATATTCGGAATGAAATAAACCATAACCTGTTATTTTTATAATTAACTATTTGCTGCCACTATTAAATTACCAATAGTTGTTAAGGTAGTATTTAATGTGTTAATTTCGGTATTTGTTATTATATTTGCCATTTTATATTATATTATTTTTATTTTAATTATGGACAGTACGATTGGTTGGAGCTGCATGTGGTGGGGTTACTACCACAATATGGTTCAGACTTAGGACACGAAGCACATGTACCAGGACAAGGACATGCATAAGGTGGACAGGATGGACCATTGTGTTCAATTGAAACAAATGATTCATTATTTGTTGAAGAGGTTTTAGTTAAAAACAAATGTGCGTTTTCTACCGAAATAAACCATCCAGAAAATACCTTTTTAATTTGAGTGTTAGATGTCACTGTTTTTCTAACAAAATCAATCACTCCTTCTGTTGAATTTAATAATAAAACAACATCTCCATTTCGAATATCGAATAAATTATCAAATTGTATAACATTATCTCTTTCAATTAAATAAGAAGAAACTCCAGTATCTTCCCATGTACTATTATCGTCAAAAGTTAACTCGTGTATATATGTTAATAAATTTACTCTTTTTAAATTAGTAATTTTATTTGTCGAATAAGTTGTACCACTTACTAATGTTTCATATGTTATATCAAAATTTGCAATATAAGATGAATTATCAGTACCATTTGGATTTGGTATATCGATTGTTTTAATTACATCACCAATCTGTAATTCTAATGTGGTTTTAAATGAACCATCAGCCATTTCAACTAAATCGGTATCAAGTAATTTTGGTAACCATCTATTGTTTATAAGGGTCACATAACTATCCCTATATTCGGAAGTTACTTCATAAGTTTCACTATTATAGGTTACTCCGGTAAAAAATATATTTTGATTCAATTTGGTGTATTGTCCAATTTGGATTGATTCCAATGTTGGTGGATACAATATATTTAAACTTCTTATTACTTTTATATGTCCTTCAAAATTATTAGTAGTATTACAATAATTCTCCATTAAGAAATAGTCTGATGTGACATTTTGTAAAATTGTATCTAATTCTGATTGAGTTGATACTTTATAAAACTTAGGGTATACTTCCTTATCATACGCAGGATATCTTGCTTTTAAAATAAAATTAGGATGTTCACCATTATCTGGTATTATTGTGATGTTTGATACTAATTGATTTGTGTCATCTAAATATGCAAATTGAGAACCAAATGATTGGGATTGAATCAGTTTCATAAATTCCACCTTATCTCTACAATAGGTGTCGTCTACTAATGCAGTTGTATCATATGCACTTCTGATAATTAGTGTTTCATCATTATCTTCTATAAATGGTACTGTGATAGCCATTGCACCAACACTATGAAACTCATATGTAACCGAACTTCCAGAGTAATGTGTTTCTAATGTTTTATGTACATATCCCATATCTCCCACATAATGTACAGATGTGAATCCTTTAGTTTCAACAAATTCATATAAACTTGTTAAATCTAAACAATCTATATCTGCTTCTACTTTTTCAGGACCATCCCAACCAACTGCGGTGTTTATTTCGATTGGTTTTAAATTACCATCTTTATCGTACATAAAGTCCGAACCTATCAATACTGTTCTCATAATTATCTCATTTGTTTTCGTTGTCTATAAATATATAGATAATAAAAAAAAGGGTCAATAATGATAATGACCCTTTTTAATTTGTTGGTAAATTAATTATCCGATTTTGATTTGAACTTTTTTTGGTTTCGCCTCATCTTTTTTATCGGTTGTAATGATTAATAACCCATTATCAAATTTAGCATCTGATTTAGTTCCATCATAATCTTTACCCAGTGCAAAAGTTAAATCAATATCCGAAACCAATGAAGAACTCCCCTCCTCTTTTTTTGATTTAATTAGAATTTGAGTTTCAGTAACTTCTAATTTAATATTCTTTGGATTGTGACCTAATACATTTAGAGTTAATTGATACTTACCATCTTCTAATACCTTACCCTCATATCTACTGAAAGTAGAATAGGTTGATGTTGATTTCCAAGTTGGTAATTCGGATTCAAATAAATCCAATAAGTTTGTAATGTTTGCTGTGTACATAATTTTTTTATTTTAGTTAAACAATACCTCTAATATTACAATTGTTATACCAAAGGGTACTTTATGACATATTGTCAGTATTTTAAAATCTTATTTGACAACTTGTCAGTTAGAAAGGTTTAGTATCTTCCCATTGTTTATTCTCCTGTCTGCAACTCATATGGTCAGCCCAATGTAGAATGTATGGTAGGTCGGTTTTTAACCTCATCTCGGGACGGAAACTAATAAAGTAAGGTTTAGTACCTTCGTTGTATAATCCGTCTGCTAACATAATCCCAATCATCTCCTTTTCGGAATAGGTAATACCATATTGGTTAAGTAACCACAATGCCCTATGCGTTACATCCATATAATGGTTCTCACCATTAATCTTAAACATAGCCCCTTGATTCTTCTTATGCCAATCAGAACCCTCCTCTACATAATGAGGTTGACCCTTCACTCCTAACTTACCCAAATCATGATGAAATGCTGCGAAGAATAATTCCTCATCAGTAAAATCTACTTTCAATCCACCCTCCTCATAAATCTTTTTCATCTTATACGCGTTTCGTGCAACGTTCATCACGTGGTCTAAATATCCACCAATGTATGCAGAGTGATAATGTTCTTTACTACTCGCAGGGGCAAGAACCAATTCAGTTCCCAATTCCTCTTGTGAATACATAAACTTTAATTTCTCTAAACGTTCACCGCTAAATACTTTACCCAATGCCTCAATGAATTTATCATAATTTTTTTGTAGGTCTTCTGCTGAATAATTTTTCATAATTTATATTTTAATCTTCAATTTCTTGTCCTGTCAATGCCCTATATAGAATTTCTAATTGTTCTTCACTCTCACAATATCCCAACCCAACCGCATCACCAATCTCAACTATATAACTTCCCTTTGGTAATTCCATATTCTTCCATTCATCGTTTATAGATGATATTAAACAAGGTGCATCTTCAGATGGATTATCCTTTGGTAGTGGTAATACATAATAGTACATTCCACTTGGAGCAGATTCCTCGTCATCACCCTCTTCTGCCATTTCATCTACCTTTTCCCATCCCTGTCTTTCAAATGTATCTTCGGTTATAGGTGTTTCTGGAAATTCTATTGGGGTTTCTTCTATACTCATTCTAAAACTATATTGAT
>Ga0208133_1000256_pt1 | contig 21280 bp, 45 predicted proteins | sample ColrivemetaGS535_FD_187595 | JGI IMG/M metagenome (GOLD analysis project Ga0208133, IMG submission 187595) | Estuarine microbial communities from the Columbia River estuary, USA - metaG S.535 (SPAdes) (version 2) | ecosystem: Environmental > Aquatic > Marine > Intertidal zone > Estuary | place... | reverse complement strand
AATCTATTGCAGATTCACTTGGCAAAACTGTTCGTTCTGTTGTTGCAAAATTGAGCCGTGAAAAGGTTTATGTTGCTAAAGCATACAAAACGAAATCTGGTGAACTGCCTATTAAAAAGGATGTTCATGCTGATTTTATTGGCGAAGCATTGGGTTTGGCTGAATCCGATACAGAATCACTCACTAAAGCCAATAAAATGGCTTTGATGAAAATTGCTGATTTTATCAAGGCTGAGAAAAGCTAAACAATGGGGCTTTGCCCCTTGTTTTTGAATACCTAGGTTTTCAGGAAATACTGAATACTCAGGTATTCATTTTTGCGCCCGCTGCGAAGTGAGCACTCACTTCGCTTTTAACTGGTCGCTTAAAGCGACTGTTGCGTAAAAGCAACAGGCGCCAAATTTTAGCATAGTCTGTTTTGGCTGTCAATAGGTGTAAACACCTATGTTGTATTTTCACACACAGGGTTTTTTATCGGTTTTTTGTGTATAATCACAGAATACAGAAAAGGATTAGAAAATGGCAAAAATAAAAAAGGTTTCAATTTATGATATGGATGGAACTATTGTTTGCAGTTTGCACAGATACCGCACAATCGTAGATGAATCAGGCGAAAGAATAGATTTAAATTATTGGCGAGAAAATGAATATCGTGCATTAGACGATAATCTTTTACCATTAGCAGAAAATTATAAAAAGGATTTAAAAGATGAATCGTGTTATGTTATTATTGCTACTTCCCGTATTCTTAATTCCCCTGATTACGCATTTATTGATTCGATTTTGGGAAACCCTGATTATATTATATCTCGCAATAATGGGGATACTATATCAGGCGGTTTATTAAAAATTAATGGTTTAGCTAAATTCTTTAATCTAAAACCATTTAAAGATGCTGAATTTACATTTTACGAAGATAATACAAATTATCTAAAAGCGGTTTGTGACAGATTTAATATAAGGGGTGTATATGTACCAAGTAAACAAGGGCATTAATGTGGATTATGCTGAGACATTAATTAGAGATTTTCTAGCCGAAGGCTTAAATCTCTATGAGATAATGGATTTAATGCATTTGCCATTATCGCAGATTCTAGACATATTAACTCGGAGAACACATTAATGATTAAAACATTATCACAGATAGTCTGGCATTTTATATATTCCAGACCAGATAAACTTTTAATAACTATTATCCTGCCATTAATAATGCTGGGTACTTGGGATTATCGTAATAATATGCAAGAATATAAAAGATTCATTATGGACAAATGAATCCTTTTGTTTACAGCAAAAAACTGAATACTCAGGTATTCATTTTTGCGCCCGCTGCGAAGTGAGCACTCACTTCGCTTTTAACTGGTCGCTTAAAGCGACTGTTGTAAAAATACAACAGGCGCCAATTTTACCACACGCCCGCCCAGTTTGTCAATAGGTGTTTACACCTATGTTGTATTTTTGCACTTGAGAACTTTTGTTTTCAATAATTAGTTGCATTGTGTTAGTAAAATCGTGTAAAATCGGGTTCTACCAATAAAGGGATTATATGGCTAAAAAGCAATACTTTTGTATTCTGGACACAGAAACTACAATGGGCGATACTGTGGCGGATTTTGCCATGATTATCTGTGATCGTGAGGGTATTATCTATAATCAATGCGCTGTTTTAGTTAATGGGCATTATAATACAATGGAATTATTCCATGATAAAACTAAAAATGATATTTGGGGTTATGATGGATTAATTAAACGCAAAATGGGTTATATTGCCATGTTAGAAAATGGCATTAGAATGATTGCATCAGTTAATGCCATTAATAAATGGATTAATCAGGCAATCGGTAAATATAATCCCTCACTTACTGCATATAATCTGCCTTTTGATATTAATAAATGCACTAATACTGGTATCGACTTATCGGGGTTTAATAATAAGTTTTGTTTATGGCAAGCATCGGTTGGTAATATCTGCAATAAAAAAGCATATAAACAATTTTGCTTAGATAATCATGGTTTTAATAATGTTACTAAGCATGGTAATATGACATTTAAAACTAATGCGGAAATGGTTTGTGGGTATATCAATAATAATTTTATTATTGAGCCACATACTGCATTAGAAGATGCACGAGATTTTGAATTACCTATTCTCACGCACATAATCAAAAAGCGTAATTGGCGAGATAATGTTATTCCTTATGATTGGAATAAGTTTCAAGTAAGAGATCATTTTAAGGCATAATATGTTAGATAATATCGGTTGGATTGGTTCTATTCTTTTGGCATTTTGTGGATTGCCACAAGCAATAGAATCATATAAAACAAAATCTTCTGAGGGATTAACTTGGGGATTTATTTCAATGTGGTTTATTGGCGAGATAATGACAATAATATATGTATTCCCTAAAATGGACTTACCATTATTATTCAATTATTCTGCTAATATAATATTTTTGTTGATTATTATTTATTATAAAATAAAATCGAAATGAATACTTTGGTTTTCAAATCAAATTGAGAACCAAAGTATGTGGCAAAAAAGCAACAGTCGCTTAAAGCGACTGTTGTAAAAAAACCACAAGGGTAAACCCCTATGTTTTTGTCCTAAAAAGCGTGTAAAATTTGGCTATGAACAGAATTGCATTAAGCATATTATTAAATAATCAGGCACAGATTATCTGGGATAATCTGTGCGAATTATATCCCCGATTAACTAAATATAATCCTCCGATTATTAAAGTTAATGGTAGATTATATCGGACTGCTGGAAGATGCCATCAGGAAGATAATCTAGTTGAATTAGGTTATTTGTTTTTTACATATTCTCCCGATTATGCAAAAACAATGACCAATATTATCTTGCCTCACGAGATAATCCACCAAGCAGATTATAATTTGTTTGGATTATCAGAAGCTAAATGTGGTCATGGTAAAAAGTGGCATGAGATAATGATTAACTATGGATTATCTCCTGATGTTTATCATTATATGAGAGTAAAACCATGATTTTTAATATTATTAAGTTGTTGAATATAGTTTCTTGGATTGGGACTATATCTAGTATTATTGGTGCATTTATTGTTGCTAGTAAATTGTTTTTTCTTGGATATTGTTTCTTTATTATAGGTTCATTATCTTGGTTATTGGTTGGATATTATCGAAAAGATAAATCATTAATAGTTCTTAATGGTACTTTCTTTTTAGCTAATATTCTTGGTTTGTTTAATTCATTTTGAAAGGTATATAATGAAAACGATTAACTACACCCCTGAGCAAACAGCTCAGATTATCTCTGATTATCAGAGCGGATTATCTGTTGAGATTATCGCACATAATCTTGGTAAAACTGTGCGATCAGTTGTTGCTAAACTTTCTCGTGAAAAAGTTTATATTGCAAAAGAATATAAAACCAAAGCGGGAGAATCTGCAATTAAAAAAGATACTCATGCGGATGCAATCGGGGCGATTTTGAGATTACCCGAAAATGATATTGAATCATTAACTAAAGCAAATAAAAATGCTTTAAAAATGATTTTCGAGGCATTAGCTAATTCTAAGCCTATATAATAAAATAATGCGCTGTCATACAATATTTTAGTATCCGATTATCGGGAATGTGGGTATAAAATCCCACTAGCGCATTTTTTCCCCGATTATCTGACATAATCAGATAATCGGGTTTTTATTATCTGCAAGCGAAGTGAGTACTCACTTCGCGCCAAAATTTATGTTGCAAAAACGCAACGGTCGCTTCAAGCGACCACACCCGTTTAAATACCCGATTACACCCGATTAAAATAGATATGTACAAAAATAGGGTTTTTGTACATATCTATTTTATGTGGCAAAAAAACAACGGTCGCTTTAAGCGACTAGTACTTTGGTACTACTTTTTCTGCCAGCAAATTTGCTGGCGCCAGTGCGAAACCTTGACAAGTGCAAAAACTTAGTGCATGCATGCGCCAGTGTGAAAGCAAGTGCAAAACTATGTCAAGTGGAAAAGCTTAGAGCTTAGTCAGCGCCGATTATACCGCAACAACCCAGCGTTTGTCAAGTAGATTTTCAGCAGAGCTGTGCAGACGTTAAAAAACACAGACTTGTTGAATTTTTTGAAATTTTGTATAATAATACATATTAGACAGAAAGAACTCTTAAATGACAGAACATGAATTTTACGCACAAATTCAGGAGGACTACTTCAGAGAATTTGCTGGCGTTGAACTATCGGAAGTTTTTGTTGATACCAACACACACCCCGAATTTTTTGAATTTGACGATGTTCCCTATTGATGATATAATTATTACTTAAACAGCACAGAAACCAAAACATAAAGGACATATGATGACTGAAAAACCTGTGAACTATACACCTGAGCAAACAGCTCAGTTGGTTGCCAACTACAAAGCTGGCACAAGCGTCGAAGCATTGGCAACAATGTTTGGCAAGACCACTCGCTCAGTAGTGGCAAAACTTTCTCGTGAAGGCGTGTACACAGCCAAGAGCAAAGCTGCTGGTGCTACTCGTGTTAGAAAAGCCGAGTTGGTTGACTCAATCGCTACTTTGTGCGGTGCTAGCGCAGAATCTTTTGATTCGCTTGAAAAAGCCAATCACGAAGTTCTGGAAGCAATCCTCCAAAACCTGCGTTGATTACAACAGTTGAGGGTCAAAAAATATTGACTTGATCTTTAACTGTTTTTCAAGTATAATATATATTAGACAGTCGGGAAGGGCTTAATGAATACCAATGCAAGTTGGTGTCCGTCTGCAAATGAACACATACGCAAACTAACAAATTCAAATTTTGATTAAATGTATGGTAGTCTGATTGCAACGAGTGTCTAATTTCTTACTTGAAGTAGTTGTCTAAATAATGTATAATTACTTATAAATTACAGAATATGGGTAAACCAAGACCAGCTCTGCTTGCAACTGGATAAGTTTTTAATTGCGACTGAAGGTCTTAAGTTGCAGCCCTTTGATAATCCTCTGATGAGCTGATGTAATTTCAGCGAAACCCAAGACTATATAGCATTAACACTTATTGTTACCTGCTGTACCTTAGGGTCAGGACGAAACCCCTAGCGTGTACCACTTGCTGGTGTTAGGAAAGTAGTAGTACTAGGCAGCATGTCCCGCCTATATCCCATGCCAACTCCGCTATGAGTTAGACAAAAAACTAGAAACTGGTTTGTAGGTAACATTATATGAGGAACCTATAGGTAAAAGAATACCTTAATCAAATACAGCTATCTTCTAACCAAGAGCAGACTTTAGTGACTGTAATGAGAGTATGGAATCTCTCTGGCGATTAAGTACGGTGGCAACCATACTTACTTAATATGCAAAGATACCTAGCTACGGGTGCTTAAATAATGGTGCTGACCCTAAACCATGGCGGGTCGTAAAAATAATTGAAAAAATGGTCGTTTGGGCAGATTCGTAAATACACTCCCGACCCTAAACCGTAGAAGTCGTAAAACTCAATAACGGTCGACCCGCAAGTCGTTAAAGCGTCGTCTGTTAGTCACGGATACTAAGCATACCCAACAGTTCTGTTCGCAGTTCTTGTAGCGGTTTGACATAGCCGAAACGTGCACAACTCACTTAGACAACATCGCAATGGACTCATCACCAGCGGATGTTTGTAGCGACATGCTACAGTTTAGGGTCAGGTAGATTGATTATCTTAAAAATCCTGCTAGAGTTAAAAAAGATAACCGCTGTTGCAACAGTCAAGCTTTCAAAAGCCCCTAAGGTCTTGTATCTTAGGGGCTTTTGTTTTGCTTAAAAAATTTTAAGGTTTTTTCTGCGCCATTTTACCACACAGTGGTAATCCTTGTCAAGTGTGGATTCTTGTGCGTCTGACCCTAAACCGTAATAGTTGCACCCGATTACACGCCCGCTTAGACCTGATTACGATAAGCGTAAAAAAGCCCACTTAAAGCAATTTAAGTGGGCTTTTCTTTGAATTAGGCAAATTAACGCAGTTTAGGGTCAATTAACCTCTAATAAGTCCGATTCTGTGGCAGTTTGCGACAATTTGTTCTCAATTAGCTTAAGTACGGTTTTATTTACCTTCTCCAGCGATTCTAAGAGTTCTTCGTTCACCTCGAGTAGTTCAGCAATACGCTCGATGTGCTCCGATTTTTTAACTGGCGTCTCACCACGCTTGTTGACATAGCTTTTCTTCGTATACACGCCCAGAGAGCTTAGTTTTGCGATTACTGAACGTTCTGGTACTTCTAGATTGTGTGCTATTAGCGCTACTGAAATTCCGCTTTTATACTCTGCTATTAATTTGTCTGTTATTTCTTTGGTATATTTCATTATTTACATCCAAGGGAGCTTATCAACTACTGGCTCGGGTTTAGTTTTTTGTTTTTTAGTTATCTCTGCTTCAGGAGCTTTAAAGATATCGGGTGTTAGTAAAGGATTGGGAAGATTATCCCAATTATTTGGGTCTAAAATCATGTAAGGTGTTCTTAAACTAGGATGTGCTAACCATATTTGCGTTAGCATTGTTTGTGTCAACTTAGGTAAGTGAGCAATCTCTGTACCTGCCATTCCTGTTAAACTCCAGGTAGACTCAGCTTTCTTTAGTTGTCCTGCTTTGACTCCAGTTCGTTGCATTAAGCCTTGATTACGTAATTGTAGCAGTCTCTCTGACCCTAAGCTGCAACAAAGCTGCAAGTCGTCGTGATTTAAGTTTACTGCTTCCCACAATCGAGGTTCGATGACATACTCCAAGTTGGGCAAGGTTTTCCACTGCTGATAATCAATACCACACATACGCTTTTGCCCCATTAGCACAAGTGGAGTTAGTGTAGCATAATCTGGACTTTTACTCATTACTGGGACTAATAAGCTTCGCTTTACTCGTGATAGCTTCCACAAGGCTTGTTTAAGAGGGTCTTGACCAACATTGTGTTTTAAGGTAGCTAAAATATCTATTAAACCTAAGCCATCTTTGACTAAAGTCCAAGTACCGAAATGTGCTACTAGTTGTGGCAGCAACCATGAATGAAAGTGGGACAGCATTTCTGTTTCGCAAAATTGCTCCAATTCCACATCCGTCATCGAATTAATTTCAACCAAATTTAATTCATAAATATCTTGTTTTGTAATTCTCATTTTATTAGTAATTTTTAAATAGAGTTGTAGTCGATAAACTTACGACTATTGGTGATAATCTGTACTGTGACCCTAAACTGGATAGAGTTACATAAACACGGGAACCCTCGTTTTGAATTCGTCCCATATTAATATACTTATCCGTCTAGCGACAGCACAGTTATCACCTAGTCTCTAACTATTCAAGTTATACTAAATTATAACATATTCGGCAAATGGATGACAAGCACATTTTTACATGAGGACATAATTTGTTAAGTTTCTTATTGAATTCAGTTTAGGGTCAAGGCATTAGAAGCTTGTGTGTTTTGGTTAAAATGGTTTGGGAAGACTTGTCAAGATCGAGATACTTGCAGTATTCAAGCGCTGCTAGAATAGCCAAGAAATCTTCTAGTTCTTGGACAAGCTCTTGGTGATTAGTTGTTGTCTTGTCAGGGTGAGTGGAGTTTTCACCGAAACGGCGAATTTTGCTAACCGCCTGAATTATCTCAGCTGACTCTTCCTGTAGCTTATCCAGCAACCAATTGGTTTGTGCTTGACGCATTGATGTTGGTGGTAGGTTTGGCTTAGGGATCTCGGCTTGTTGCACTTCTTGTGTTATGGATTTTAGTGCTGCATACGCAGGAATTGGTGGGTACTTAGGTGGCTGCATCTGTAATTGACTTTACGATCTGGTTATAAACTTGTTGGAAGCAAAGGGCACGTTGTGTTTCCGCAACTGTGGCATCGAATGATGTGTAGGCTGAGGTAATAGGCGTCTCTTTGATAAGCCTGCAAGCTTCTAAGAGAACTAAGTTTGTGTAGTGCTCTAAGCTTAACCTGCCTGTGTCAGTGGTAGCTTCTGTTACTAATTGTTTAATGTTCATGGTATGGTACTCTTTTAGAATGTATGTCACAAACACTATCCGCAGGATTTTCTAGCGGATATAAGTTCTCGGCTAGTGCTCCACGAAATACTCCATCACGGCTGTGCAATGTTGGTTCAATAAACCAAACTTGGTATTCGTAAAAATCAGCTTGCTGTGTAGCAACGACAATAGACCCGTTGGTATCATACCCACGAGAAGTAGGTAGAATACCACGGATCATGCAAAGTGTGTTTGGTTTAATGTTCATCTTGATCCTTGATGGTAGTAAAAAAAGCATCAAGTTTCTTTTGATTACCCCAAGCTTGGGCGTAACTATTATCTTGGTCGCATAGTTGTAAAGCTTCTGCTTCTGTAACTACACGATGCGTTATAATCTGTTCGCCTATGTGTTGCTGTGAAAACTCTTTAGCTTGATTCATGACCACAGTATCTAATGCCCATAAGTCTTTGTGCTTGGGCGTTTCAACCATATATCTGTGGTGAAAAGTTCCAACACATTCAACTAATACCCATTGTGTTTTTTTATTCATGTGTGTCCCATGTTATTTTGTTATGTGTTTGTTCGTAAGCTGTGACCAAATCTTGGAGAGTCCATACTGACACAGTTTGTGTTTCATCTAGCCAATCACCAAATGCACGCCAGTCTGAGGACACCATTGGTGGCACACCTATTTCATCACCATAAGGCTCATTGGGTATGCCACGTACGTCTATTCTGCCGCAGGAGTAACTAACGGATACATCTTCCGTGGTATAAGTATCACCTGTGTTGTAAAACATTGTGTCTTGGGTAGCAGTTTTAGTCTGCTTCTGGGTAAGGCCACGTGTTCTGTACCATTCCATGCTCACTGGTCCCATCCAGTTTGTTGAGTAAGTTATCATTTTCTAGTTGCTCCAAGAAATCTCGTAATACTTGTTCAACAAAATTGTTAAACGTCATGTCTTTTTCATGTGCCATTTTAAATAGCACTAAAAATTCTGCGTCAGTTAAATCCAACACAACTTCTACTTTGTTGTCTGTTGCTAGTGTAATCATTTTATACGTCCAAATCTACGTTAGTGCCTTTGTCCAAGTCTAGTCGAAAGTTACGACGAACTCGGTCAATTATAATTTTTTGAAATACTTCGGACTCTACACGAGCACGATAGTCTTCGTCTTCCCTGTCCCTAAGCCGCAGACGTTGGGCAGTATAACTGGCAATCAATCTGTCTTCAACTGTTATTTTCATGGCTTTTTCCTGTTTTATAATATATTATAACACAAAACAAAAGGGGACTCAAGCCAATAATTTTTAGCTTAAGTCCCCTTGAGGTTTGTTGCGTGCTTATGGGCTAGGTCCACGTGGAAACGGCCAAGCTGCTTGTGGATTTAACACAGTTGGCTCTAGTGTATCTGCTTTAGGTCCGTCTTTCCATTGTCCTGGCATATCAGGCTTAACAGGTTCTTGATATGGAGGAATTGCTAGTTTAGGATACTCAAGTATCATATACCAACAAGCTGCTAATATAGCAATGTGCAAAAGCAATATTTCAAGTGTCATAGTTTAATCCCATAAATTTTCATAATACTTACCAAACAGTTTAAAACCTTTGGTAATACGTTTTTGTTCTACTGCCATGCCATCATAATCACACTTATAAGTATGGTTAGGTCCATTACCCATTTTAAACATTTTAGCCTTGCCGTTCTCATCCCACTCGCAAGGCTCTGAAGTCCAGTCAGGCACACCACTAGAATACTTGTCTTGCCAAGTGCCATCACGTTTGCTTTCAAAAGCAAAGATCATTTCGTCTAGTATCCAGTCCCAACGCTTAAAGTGGTTGCTGTCTGTGTCATACTCATTTTCTTTAGGCTCAGCGTTAGTGCTCCACAAATGCTTTGGAACATCTACATCAGCTGTGTTTGGTGCTCCATGCTTGCTTGCTTTGAGCTGAAGCAGCATTGGTGTAATAATTTGTGCAAGAGTATGATCCATGCCCCAAGTATCCCACTTGTCGATACGGACATAAATCTGACGATGACGTTTTGATTCAACCCAATTGCAAAACGTGTTGAGTTTTGAGTCAGTACCATCTTTGTTTGAAGCAAGCCAAGTGCCAAACTCATGAACCCAATCAGGCTTTACTTTCCTGTCGTATTCATCAGGCACTTTTTTAACCCACCAACAGAGTAGGTCAGCAATTTGGTACGGACCAATCCAAGTAGTATACTTTCCGATTACGACTTTCATAGTGGATAATTCCTGTTTATGTTAAATGCTTCAAATTGGTCTAATGCGTTGACTTCGTAGCCATGAGTAGCTGCTTCAGCACCTGCACGAAAAGCTTCACGCATCCAGTAGTCAATAGTGTTAATGTTTGTAGTACCAGCAGTCATTCCATAAGATTGACGGCGGTTACTACCTTGTTGAGGGTATTCGGCTTCATAAAACCATTTAATAAATTCGCGGTCAATATTCATATTATCTGCCACCTTTGTGAGATGAGTTTAAATTTAAAAGTAATGATTTATCAGTAACTACAATGTAGTTTGACTTGGGCATAGGTACAATAGTGTGCTTGTAGCGTTTGGCAACAATTTCACCACAAGGCAAACACGTATGTCTGCCTAAACGCCAGCGCTGTGAATTAACATCTGCACTACAAAGCACGCAATAAAACATATTTTTTTCCTTAAATCAAGTATATATTATACTTTGATTTAACACAGAAGTCAATCTTGATTTTTTCTAATTTGTTTAATTAATTGTTCGTGCAGCTTACGCATAGCTCCTACGTACGTTTGAAGAGGAGCACGCTGACCAGGCAACCATTCAGGGTTTAGTGTTAGTGCAAGTTCTTCGTCAGGAGTAACTAAAATAGTTTTTAGTGAGTCATCTCGCCATCGAAGTTTTTCGTAACGGATACGAACTGTGGGTGCTTCACATTCTAGGTTACCCACAGGGATTTGTTCTTCTGTGAAACCACTTGGCCTGTTAACAGCTACACGAACACCGCCTTCTTTTTCTAGTCTATCTAGTAACCATAGGGGAAGGTCTATTGGAATAATAGGTTCAAAGTCTTCTGTGTAGAGTATAACTATCATGGTTTTTTCCTTAATGTCCAAACATTTTCTGCTTTAGTTTCCCACAGCAACTCGTCACCAGTTTTCCAACCAGTTTGTTCTAGTATTTCATCGTTAAGCGGAAGTATTAAGTCTTCACCATCTTGTTCAAGATCAATTACCCAACGTTTAAGCGGTTGATTATTTACCATACTGCCTCACTTCTAATAAGTTTGCGATGCTGAATCCAGCCACGCAAGTTGCCTGACCATAGATCAGAATTAGCACTGACATGACTAACACCTGGCTGCCATGTGTCAGGTTCAAACCTACACATACTATCAATATCCATAGGGGTAGCTTGATGCTCAATTGGACTGGCGTGAACAGGATCATTTTCAATAAGTTGTTCCCAAATCTTGAATGCTTTTTCAAAGCCAGGATCGTTTTTACGATAGCTAACTTGAGCACAACAACTAGCACTAATAATCTTAGCGTCTTCAAGACTGAGTTGGTTAAAATTATCATCAAAATATTGAAGTTGACCAGTAGGTACATATTCAGCAATAGTAATATAAGGTAAATGCCAGTCACCTGGTTTAAGGGCTACTGGTAGATGAGTTGTATAAGCCACAGTCATTGCTTCTGCTAGTGCCTTAATCTCAGGCTGTGCGTCTGCATGATTGCGAAGGTGAAAGAAATTTGTCCACTCAGTGCCTGAAATAACACTTTTCATTGTCATCCAAGGTTCTGTGATGCGATTAGCAATTTGCTTATGTATTGCTAGTTTATGTGCTAAAGCATCCGCCCAATGCAGTGCATCATCTTTAGCCTTATTCCATATTTGCTCAGCTTCTGTAGCTACACTAGTACCTACTTCTTCATTGGCTTTCATACCTGGCTGGTTCTTACCCCAACTAACAGGAGTGGCAGGATTATTTTTGATAAATTCATGCATAGATTTAACAGGAATAGCACGGCTTGAGGCACTATTCTTTGATAACATACGATGTGTGTTAAGTTCTGCTAAAATAAATCTAGGATATTCAATTTCCATAGTAGTCATACGTACACCTTTAGGGCATACGCTGTCCGCAATAACTTTAGCTGAGATCAATTTATTTTTCATTACCAACCTCCATCTGCATGGTGCATTAAATAGTTGTAAACTTTGACGTAATCTTTTAGCCAAACAGTTTGAGGAGTTTCTTCATCAAATGCTTTGTTTGGAGAACTCCACCAAAGGTCTACAAGTTTTGAGCCAAGCATTGCAGTTAGCAATACTTGTGCTCTTTGTTTAGCAACATATTCTGAGATCATATTGTAATTGTTTTAAAAGGATCAAATCCGTTAGTATCTGTTTCACCAGAGCCATAGTAACCATGTGGATTGCACACTAAACGAGTACTACCAATTTCAAAGTCTATGCAATCATGTGTATGTCCAAACAACCAAGTGGTGTTCTCCATATCAGCAATCCAAGACCCTAAATCGTTAGCAAAGTAGTCGTTGAGTAAATTGCCATCACGCCAGCGTGGGGCAATGCACTCACGAGCGGGTAAAAAGTGTGTAACAACAACCACTGGCTTATTACCACGAGTTTCATAGCTTTGTTTAAGGTACTCTAAGTGCTTGTAATACAAGTCATAAGCATGGCTAGTAGTAAAGTTTCTGATCTGACGAAAGTCGTTGATTGAGCGTTTAGCGTAACTTTGGCAAAAGAAATTGTCACCAAAATTAGTCCAAAGTGTAGCACCTGTAAACATTACTCCATCAATAGTAACTGTACCTGGACGTAAAAAGTGTGCGTTTCGTGTTTGTTCGCACAAGTCAAGCAGTTTGTCGTCAAAGTGCTTAATAGTGCTTCCATAGTACTCATGGTTACCAGGTACATAAATAACTTTAGGAAAACCTTGGTCTAAGAAAAACTTAATCACATCCATTGTGTTAGTGCTTCCTGAGGCAATGTCACCAGCTAACACGAGCACATCTTCACCACGATATTCTGCAAATTCAGCAGTTTTATATGGTAAACGGAATTCTGTGTGAAGGTCGCTGAGCAGTCTGATTTTCATAAAATTTCTCTGTTAAGCCTATATTATAACAGAAAACAAAAAGGGCAGCAAGCCAAAAATAATTAGCCTGTTTGCCCTTTTGCTTATGCGTAAAAAATATGATTACCTATTTTGGCAACTAATTCTTTAGTTTTATTCCACTGTGGTTTGACTGTTAAATTATGAAAGTACAAAGCCTTGAAGTTTGGTAAGTGTACTGTACCTACCACCACGGCTTTAGCAATTGTTTTAGCTTCAAGCCAAGCTTCTCCACGAGGCTCACGATGTTGTTCCATAGTCCACGAAAATTGATGTTTTGCATATACAACCTGACAAATACTTGATTGAAATTCGGTGCGGTGTGTTACACGATTAAGAGTAACTTGTGCAACGGCTATTTTACCATGTATTGGCTCACCACGAGCCTCATAGTAAATATTCTTTGCTAAACATAATAGTTCAGCGTTTGTGGCTTTTACTGTTTGATATGCAGTATTAAGTGTTTTCTCAGCCTTATCCAGTGGAAGGGCTATCAGAGTTCCCATCAGCACTGGTAGTAGTGCTTGTAGTAGTGTTAATTTCATCTTGTAACCTCTTATTCTGTTCCTGAAGACGAGTTATGGAATCCATTAGCTCGTTTCTTTCGTTTGTAAGTTGATTAATAGCAACAGTACCAAAATTTAACTGGTTCTGTAAGTTTTGAATAGCTTTAGCAGCTGCTAATGCTGTGCGATTTGGTGGTCGCGGCTCTGTAAAAGTAGTACCATCAGGTTTAGTTACTGTAATTGATTCCCCGTTAACCAAACTGTTAATTAATATATCGTAGCTCATGCTTGTAGTTTGTGTAAATGAACTTTAAATTATAACACAATACCAAGCTTAATACAAGTGTGTTTTTAAGGTCTGCGCCAACCACAAAATGAAATTGTCTTGAAAAATATTTGCCACAATGATATAATAGACAGACTCGGAGAATTTTAATGTCAACTCAACCAAATTATACAGCAGAACTAGAAGCACTCATATTAGACGTGCTGCTACCAGTATATGAACAACATTGTCGTCAACGAGGTATACCTTCATTACGAAGTGAGATAAATCCTGAGTTGTTAAAACAATTAAAGAAGAAGAAGACAATTCCCCGACTATTTATGCCTAAAACCAACAATAAATTTTAAAATTATGCCAAAACAAGAAGAAATCCTAACCCTGTTTGATCCTGATACAGGCGATACAATGTACATAAAAGCTGAGAACATTAGAAAGCCTATTCAAGAAGAGTCGGCAGAAATATTAGAGTCTTTGGCTAAAAACAACAAAGCCATTTTTGAAGAAGCTTCAATGGAGCTCAGTACTACTGGCACAGCACTAAAGTTTGATGGAGGTAAACTGCCACTTCACTTATTAAGTACTGAAGCAATGAACCAAACCGCAGCAGTATTAGCATTTGGTGCACAAAAATATGCGGCACACAACTGGCGTAAAGGCTTTGTGTGGAGCAGACCCTTAAGCGCAGCAATGCGACACATCACCGCGTTTAATGCGGGAGAAGACAAAGACCCTGAGTCTGGACTGTCGCACTTAGCTCATGCAGCTTGTTGTATTATGTTCTTGCTCGAATTTGAAAAGACTCATAAAGAGCTAGATGATAGATATAAGCCCTAATTATAAAAGACTTGCTAAAGTATTAAATAAAACACGCAAGTCTCTTACCCAAACCTGTCATGAACTGGGTATAGATGTTGACAATATAGAAGACCACTTATTAATAGAAATAATAGATCAATGTTCGCATTGCAACATTTGGTCTCAACAACTAGTAAAAGATCTTGACTATAATCCAGTATGCCCTACATGTGTTAGGCTAACTGGATTATAGACTTGACAAAGCAATCAAAATAGAGTATAATAAACAATTACCGACAAATATAAGTACAAAATGTTCGATCAAAATATTCAACGCATTGGCTTTGCCTGCAAAGTTCAGATTTCAGAGTCAAAAGCTGACCCTAAACTGAATCAAAGCGGCACGACTATTAAATGGCTAAGCTCACAAACACCAGATCGTGCTCGTGAACGCTTATGGGATTTGATGCGTGCTAATGTTCTAGCTCTTGCTGCTCAGATTGAATGGTTAGGTAAGCAGCCACCAGAGCTGCGTATGTTCCGTATTACCAGTGACTTATTGACAGCATATACTCATGACGACTATATGCCGTTTTACTTCGAAACTGACGTAGTCCAATTCCTAGAGTCTAACCTCCAAAAAATAGGTGATCGTGCTAGGGAATTGGACATTCGTCTCTCATTCCACCCTGGTCAGTTTTGCGTTTTAGCGTCAGAACAAGACCATGTTATCGAAAACTCAATCTTAGAGTTCGAGTATCACTGCGATCTTATCAGGTACATGGGCTACGGCAAAAAGTTTCAAGACTTTAAATGCAATGTACACATTGGTGGTAGACGCGGTCCTGATGGCATCAAAGCTGCACTAAAACGTTTGTCACCAGAAGCACGTAATTGTTTAACAATCGAAAATGCAGAGTTTACGTGGGGTTTAGATCATTCGCTAGAATTGGTTGACCATTGTGCCTTAGTACTAGACATACATCACCACTGGATTCACTCAAGCGAATACATTACGCCTTGTGATACCAAGTTCAAACGTGTTGTAGATAGCTGGCGTGGTGTCAGACCAACAATGCACTACTCAGTATCACGAGAAGATGTGCTAGTAGACCATGATCCTTATATTCGCCCAGACTTACAACAACTAAAAGCAACTGGCTTTACCTCTGCAAAACTTCGCGCACATTCAGAATTTTACTGGAACAAAGCAGTAAATCAATGGGCACTAAGCTTTAATCCACACGCAGATATAATGTGCGAATCCAAACAAAAAAACACAGCATCACAAAAATTATATGAACAAATTTGAAACAGGCACTAAAAATGCAGCAATCTTTAAAACAACAGCTCCTTATAGTAATCATTATCAAGGCAGTGATCCTCGCTGGCTTTTTGTGTGTAGTGCTGGGCTATTGCGCAGCCCAACCGGTGCCACTTTAGCTATCCGCAAAGGCATTAATGCTAGAGCTTGTGGTAGCGAAATAGATATTGCTTTAATTCCTATTAGTGCTAATCTTGTTATGTGGGCACAAAAAATTGTTTTTGTAAATGAAAGCAATTACTTTGACACATTAGAACTATTTAAAGATCATCAAAGGTTACACAATCTAATAACAATGAGAGCATTAGTATTAGATATACCTGATATGTATGAATATAATGATCCTGAAGTCATTATAGAGTTTGAAAAGCAAATCGACTGGGTTCACGCAGTTGGTGGCAAAACCACTTATTAATTTACACTTGATTTTGTTTGCTTTTTGTAGTATAATATAGACTACTTTGGAGAAAACATGGCTGGGTATACAAAAGAGTTTTTAATTGATGCTTTTATGAGTCGTTACGTTAACTGCGACCACTTGTCAATAGAAAAATTAGAACGATTAGAAATGATGGCTAACGATCTTTATGATCGCGTTGGTCGTGATTCATTTCGTGTGTACTGTTGCTTAGATGCAGAAGCTATCCGTGAGTATAAAAATAAGGCCACAGCATGAAAATAAAAGACTTAATTGCAGAATTGCAAAAACATGACCCCGAAATGCAAGCTATTCGTGCAGGCTACGAAGGCGGAGTTGAGTTTGTTTCAAGTGTTAAGTGTTTTGAAGTTGCACTAGATGTTAATTTAGACTGGTGGTATGGCAAACACGAAATACTGCTACACGACTTGCAACGTGAAGAGTTGCGCGACTATACTAAAACACAAGCGGTATTAGTATCATGAAAAAATTACCTAAAATGCGTAACCGAATAGTTATGCATATGATTAAGCGTAAGTGTGGGGCGCACAAAAAGACTCACAAACAACTACGCGGCAGTTTAAACCGCAACTTAGAATAACCCCTCAGGTTTAAGGAAACCAAGAAAACTATCCTTACAGCAATTCAAGCAGGGCTGTGTAAATATTTCTTGAATTTTTCACACACAACACAAGGAACTTTATGTTTACACCTAGTTTTTATATTGACTCTTTTCAGAGTCTTAAACACAGTTTTACTGATAAAGTAATTACTGATCCTACTTTAAATAAAGCAGCAAATGCTTTTATTGATGCTCAAACAGCTTGGGCTAAAATGATAGTTGATAATTCAACAAACATTACAAAATATTGTTTTGACAAACAAACAGAAGTAATGTACCCTAAAAAGGACTCAAAATGAATCCTTTTGAAATTCGTGCAGAAATGTTAAAAATGGCTCAGGAATACCTGCGTCAACAACAAGAAATTAACTTAGATTTTGCTGGTCGCACTTTTGAACAACTTCTAAAAGAAGGTAAAAAAGTTGCTGAAGACTGGCAAGAATATGCTCCTAAAATGCACTCATTAGAAGATGTACTAAAAGAAGCAAACAAGTTATACGGGTTTGTTAAAGATACTAAGTAATTTAATACCGCGGTGAGTCAGGGTAAGGGCAAGCCTCATAAGCTCAGCTCAGAAGGTTCGAGTCCTTCCGCCGCAACCAAACATGGGCTAAGTGCCTGTCCTAAACCAAGGTTTAGGTTTGCCAAAACCAAGGTAAACCTAAGCCTTTATTTATTTATACATATGAAATTATTAGAACACTTAAGAGTTATTTATTATACATATACTACTTTAGTGTATCAATTGCTATGTATGTTTTTAGCAACACTATGCTTGGCTATGTATGTTTTAACACAATTTAATTATGGATATATGGAAGCATATAAAGCACAGATTGATATGTTACGACAGCGAACAGAAGGCCAATCAAAACAACTAATTGTGTTAGAAGAACGATACAAACAACAACAACAAGAGTTTAACGCTTTTAAAAGCCGAACAATTGCAGTAGAAACTAATTTGCAGTACGAAATTCAACAACTTAAATCTCCCCAAAAACCAATCACACATTTAAAGAGGTAATATGTCAGACGGAGGAAAAGGCTCAAAGCCAAGACCTATTAAGGTATCAGATCAAGAATACGAACTACGGTGGGATGCAATATTTGCTATTCCTATTGATAGCGAAACAGATAAACCTACTCGCAACAATGCCGAGACTCAACAAGTTCAAAACTTTAAAGTTGACAATTCTGGTAAAAGTTTGTTATAATTATTCTTTAAGGATAATCTATGAACTCAAAGCCATTAATGATTATGCCTGCTTACGGCAGACAGTATAAAACTAGCAAACAAGCTAAAGCTGACTGGAACGCTGGAAAAGATTTTAAAATTGTCAACGGGCCGTACCTGTCTATTAGAGATGTTAATTATCTTAAAGATACTTATAGTTCTGTATGGCTTGACTTAATTACACTCGTAGTTAGAGTAGTATAAATAACGCGAGTATGGGGGAATCGGTAGACCCAGCAGACTTAAAATCTGCCGTGTAAAGCGTATCGGTTCGAGTCCGATTACTCGTACCAAACAATATCTCGTTCGTCTAGAGGCCTAGGACACCACCCTTTCACGGTGACTACACCAGTTCGAATCTGGTACGAGATACCAAATAAGGACATATTATGTCAGGCCAAAGTTTATACGATATTTTTTGTGGTATAATTATTGCTGCAGGAATATGTGTTATTATTTATTATGTAGTATTTAGGTCTTAAAGTGTTCACGGACGCACACAGCACTGTCACTGCTGTAGATGGGGATCGTTACCCCATGAGACCGCCAATTATGCAGTTGTTAGTGTAACGGTTAACACCACGGATTGTGATTCCGTTAATATGGGTTCGATCCCCATACTTCTGCCCAGAATTATAGTGTGATGGCAGAGTGGTCAAATGCACGGGATTGCAAATCCTGAAAATCGTCAGTTCAAATCTGACTCACACTTCCAACAAAAGGAAATATATGGAATATACTTGTACTAAGTGCGGAACTACGCATAGTAATATGTTTGAACAAACACAAAATGGTGTAATATGGAAAGTATACACTTGTCCAAACCCAGAGTGCGGATCAGTTCTGTCCGAGTGGGATAGAGTAATAGAAACAAATATAGATAATTAAACAGAAAGCATAAATGACAGACGAAACAAAAATTACATTAGGTAAACAGTATTTTACTAAAAATACATCAAACGTATACGAATTCTATCTGTCAGGCGAAATTGAAGATGCTAGTGAGTATAGCGAATGGTTTGATATTATTCGCAATGCACGACTAGGCGACGTAGTTAAAATTTACATTAATAGTTGCGGAGGCGATTTATATACGGCTCTGCAATTTTTGCGCGTGCTATCGGAAAGTTCGGCTCATGTAATTACATCAGTTGAAGGCGCTTGTATGAGTGCTGCTACAATGATCTTTTTACATGGAGATGAGTTTGAAGTAACCCCACACTCACTTTTTATGTTTCATAACTATAGTGCAGGTGTGTTTGGTAAAGGCGGAGAAATGTTTGATCAACTTCAATTTGAACGTAGTTGGTCAGAAAACTTCCTACGAGATGTATACCACGACTTTTTAACACCAGATGAAATTAAATCAATGTTGGACAACAAAGACATTTGGCTTACATCAGAACAGGTGTTGGCAAGAATTGATTTAGTATTAGCTAAAGTAGCTGCGCTAGAAGAACTTGAGGTTAAAAAAGAAAATGGCTAAAACATTTGGTAATTTAAAATCTAATAAGTTAGATATGATGGATAAACTAACAATGGGCAAATTTGCTGGTTGTAGAATATGTGATATTATAGCAGATGATTTTGAATACCTTATTTGGTTGAATAAACAGGGGTTTGCTAATTTCACAGCTCCTGTTATGTCTGATCTTTTAGCACGTGCAGGTTTTAAAGAAGCTGAAGAAAACTATAAAAATGAAGTAGAACCATGGGAGGGCGAAGATGTACCCCTTTGACTATTCAAATCTAAATATTAAAGAAGTACTTATCTGGTCTATTGACAAATATGGGTTTGTTGAAGTAGAAAAGATAATCTTAGAAACATAAGCGGGATTGGTATAGGGGTTGTGCCCTAGTCTTCCAAACTAGAGAGATCAGTTCGAGCCTGATATCCCGCTCCACTTTTTCGAGTCGCGCTTGTAGCTCAATGGTTAGAGCAGCGGACTCATAATCCGTTGGTTACTGGTTCGAGTCCAGTCGAGCGCACCATGAAACATACATTTATACCTGATCCATTATTAAGAAATACACACAGGTTTATTCCTGATAAACTCTTACACCCAAAACAACCAGCCCAGCAGTAAGCTGGGTTTTTTGTTTGTAAAAAACTTACTTGAACTTTTATACTAATTTTGATATAATACAAGTTCTACACAAAACTTTAACAAAAGGAAACACAATGAAAATTTATTTTGGCGATGCTAATGACGACACTTTTAGCGATGGTTTATTTATTTGTAATGATAACCAGTTCTATTATGGCGTAGAACACGGCACAAATGCTGGTGGATTAGATGAAGTCTCTATTTTTGATGGCTGCAAACGTATACTTCCAATTAATATTGAAGCAATTCCCGAACTGATTGCAGCTTTGCAAGAAGTTCAAAAAGTTAATAAAGCTGTGCTTGAAGCTAGCCGTTTATCAGATCATGCAGAATCTGATTCTGAGGGTTTTGTTACTAAATCATGGAACGATGAGTTTGAAGTAGATTTTGACACGGAGTAATTAATGGCATCTTCAGGAAGCAAAGCTAAACAAGCATACGCAGCATTGTATAAATCCAGCACTCGCTGGGCTACAAACAGAAAAATTAAACTAACACGAGTACTTAAACAACAACCTAATAATGAACAAATAAAAGACGCATTAGCAAATATTAAGTATCGTAGACATACTCCTAAAACTAAGACAGTATGGAGTCATAGTAATATTCGGGTAGCTAAATTATTCAAAGAATTTACTGGTCGTGCTAGTGCTGATTTATTTAGTAGTAATCCAAAAGTTCAGTTCGCTGCACTTATGTATCGCCCTGATGCTGATAAGTTGGGGGTCATCGAAGGTAGAGTTAACTTTAGTTTGGGTGCTAGAGCACACGATGCTAAAGGCAACTTTATATGGAAATAATTGAAATATATCTCTTATTTGCACTAACAACAGGTATTACTAGCTGTTAC
>Ga0208133_1000255_pt1 | contig 21334 bp, 22 predicted proteins | sample ColrivemetaGS535_FD_187595 | JGI IMG/M metagenome (GOLD analysis project Ga0208133, IMG submission 187595) | Estuarine microbial communities from the Columbia River estuary, USA - metaG S.535 (SPAdes) (version 2) | ecosystem: Environmental > Aquatic > Marine > Intertidal zone > Estuary | place... | reverse complement strand
TTGTTGTATTAATACTACTTTACAGAAAGCAGAAAAAATAACTACTAATCGTAGTATGATTAAGCGTACTTTCGCTGCTAAAGGTATCGAGTATGCATCTGAATTAGCACTGCTTAATGCCAAGGATTTAGTTAAGATTATTAATTGGAATAATCGCAATGATATTAAACTGTTCCGTATTAGTTCTGACATGTTTCCATGGATGAGCGAGTATGAATTATCTGATTTACCAGATTATACTAAGATTGCTAATACTCTTAAAGGTGCTGGTAAAATTGCAATGGATAATGGCCAACGTTTGACATTTCACCCTGGCCCATTTGATGTATTAGCATCGCTTACACAGCGAGTAGTTGATAAATGTATTATTGATCTCAACAAACACGGTGAAATTATGGATTTACTTGGTTTACCAAGAGATCACTCTGCACCAATCAATATACATGTCAACACTACACAAGGTGGTAAAGACGAAGCAATGCAAAGATTCGTAGATAATTTCAAATTACTTGATGATTCTGTACGTACTCGATTAGTTGTAGAAAATGATGACAAAGAAAGTCAATACACAACCGAAGATCTATATGAAGGTGTGTTTAGTAAAGTTGGTGTTCCTATCACATTTGATTATCATCATCATTGGTGTCATCCAGGTGCATTATCACAAGAAGAAGCACTTAAACTTGCAGCTAAATCATGGCCAAAGGGTATCAAACAATTAGTACATTATTCTTCATGTCAACAATTACACGAAGATGAGACTCAAACAAATAAACGTGCACATGCGGATTATATTTATGAGTATATAGAAACTTATGGTTTATATCTGGATATAGAGTTAGAAGTAAAAGCAAAAGAATTGGCTCTGCAAAAATATTTGAAACAATATCAATTAGAGTTAGTATAACCATTATAAAAATTAGTATATGAAAAAAATTAAAAATGTATTGAGCAAATTGTCTAACAGGTCAATCGGTGTACAAGGAACATTATTCTTGGTATTTGCCATTGTATCATTAATTGCGGGCCAAGAATCTACTAGATTTTGGATGTTTATGATAGCATCAATCGTATTTAGTGCATTACAGACAATCATTGATCAATTAAAAGAATTAAATAACAACAAATTATGAGTTTAAAAGTAGACGCTCTTAGAGCTAAGTATGTCGCTATGAGATTAGAGGCAATTGCAACATTAGAAGTGTATTCTAAAAATGCAGTGGGAATTGGTGAACACCCACAAGTCATTGAAGAAATGGATAAATTGGTAAGAACAATAACCGATGCAAATGGGTATTTAGAAGTTCTAGATCAAATTTTCGTTGATAGCGATGAAGGTACACAAGTAGGCAAAACCGGTCAAGTAAACGGTTAACAAAGTCTCAACTAACCATGAAAATGAGGTTCTAACGAACCTCATTTTTTTTGCTTTAAAGTGCAGTTAAATTTAAATGATATATAATACATGAAACATATTAGAACATACGAAAGTTTTATTGGTGAAGGAAGATCTGCATATGACGGATTAGCTTCTAAATTAACTAAAGCTATATTCAATAAATGGGTTAAATCATATAAAGGTGGGAACGCTACAATAAATTATGGAGACCAAATTGAAGAGAGAGGTTTAGAGTTTGATATTGAAGCTACTATTCATATTGATAAAAAATATGAAGGATTTCAAGTATTAGATTCAACAGGTGCCGATGGCAGAGACGATGATGATCACGGTGACTTTCAAACACCTTATATTATTATAGACTTTGCTTTAAATCCTGAGTGGATTCCAGGAGAATGGTCAACAGTATATTTTCATTTAGCGGATGTTGTTCGCCATGAAATGGAACATATTACACAAGATGGGATTGACACTGGAAATTACAGAAACGGCAAACCTAATGAAGACGATAGTGAACTAAGAGCCTATATAAAAATGGGACTTTTACCAAAATCTCAATATCTAATGTTACCTAAAGAAGTAGATGCTAATTTACAAGGATTAAGATATGAGTCTAAGAAGAGAAAAGAAAACATGAGTGATACTGTTCGTAGATATTTAGATACGCAACAGGAACAGGGTGTTATTAACGACGAAGAAAGAGAACAAGTATTAGATCTTTGGAGAAGAAGAGCAGCAAAAATAGGAGGTATACCTAAATTTTAATATGAAATACATAAAACTATTCGAAGAGTTTACAGCAAACAAGGTATCTTGTGATAACTGTGGTTGGTCTTGGGAAATAGAAGACGGTGGACATGATGTGTTTATTTGTCATAAATGTAATCATGATAATACACCTATTTTAGGAGAACAATTTATCTTACAGGAATTAGAAGATCAATTCAATATAGAATTAGATTTATATGATAACGGTAAATACTTACAACTTAGTAAAATAAAAATACAAAAAGAGGATCGTAATAAAGGAATCGGTTCTAAGGTCATGTCAAGAATTACTGACTATGCCGACACACAAAATTTAAAAATATATCTAACACCTTCTAAAGATTTTGGTGCAACTTCTATTTCTAGATTAAATAAGTTTTATAAAAACTTTGATTTTGTCAAGAATACAGATAAAAGCCAAACTAAAGATACTATGGTTAGATTACCAAAATAATAAAAACAACATGAGCAATTTTAACGATTTCCTAGGAATGCAAGCCGCAAAACTAAATATGACAAGAGAAGAGTATACTGCATATTATTTGTCAGAATCAAAACCTGGTCCAAAACCATATCACAGAGGATTGGATGACGATGAGATTGAAGATAAAAAAGATCAGATAAAAAAACAATCAGACATGGATGACAATGATTCTAGTGCATATAAAGAAATGCCAGGTGATAAAGAAGCTAGAGAAAAAGGTGAAGTTAAAACATCTAAGCATGTAAAGAAATATCATGAATTATATGGTGATAAAAAAGATGAGTCTGTGGATGAAGCAACATTCAGACCAAACTCAGGTACTATGAGTGGAGGTACATATACTTTAGATAATAGAAAATATAAATTAAAAAAAGATATTGAAGGTGTTCAAATTGGTAATTATACAAATATAGTGTTACCAAAGGGAACTATTATACACAACATTCCGGGCGGTGTGTTTGCAGATCACCCTTCATTAAAAAGATACGAGAACGGAAACAACAAATATTTTAACAAACCAACATTCAAGGGAATTTCTATTATAAGAAAAGAGGAAACTATCTTTTCAATAGATAAAAATTCAAAGATATTAGAATCAGTAGTTACTGAAGCTAAAGCATATAAGTTAAAAGCTTCTGAATTCGGTGGAGATACACACTCAGCACCATACAACGTAAAGGGCGAACCTACATGGAGAGTTCATAGTACTTATGCTATTGATCAGGTATCTGGAGAAAATGATGCAAGTGAAAGAGACGTAGTTTTCTTTGAAGCGATGCCTATTAATAATGACATATACATTAAGATTGGTGGAATCAATAACCTTAAAAGAACAGGTTCAACAGTAGGCGATAATTTTGGTACTACTATTGAAGAATGGAAAAAGGATCCAAAAGGAATTGCAAAAGAAGCTTCTAAGTTTCTTACTGATGCAACACATCTTAAATGGATAAACAAAAAAGCAAGAAGTCAGGGTCAAACAATTAAATGGGCTTTGAAGGACGATTACTCTAGTGTGATTGTAGATCTAGTTAATAAATCATTAGGTCTTACTGAATCTCAAGTTAATGAGTTTTATTTTGAGAAAGATGAAGAAGAAAGATTGCAAAAATTTGTAGATCAACTTTCTTTTGGAGATGAACTAGAATACAGAGATGGTTTTTCTACAGGTCGTGGAAGCTTTCCAAATACAAGACAACTTAAAAATGAATTAGATTCTAATTTTCAATTATTACTAACTCAAAAATCAGGTAGAAATTGGGATCTTTATGTTGGTAGTGATGATTTAGTTTTTCTTATACAGCCAGATTTAGGTGCAAAGAATTATATACAAATTTCAATAAGTAGTACTAAAGAACAATGGAACGATGAGTCTAGTGTTTTTGCTAGATCCAATGGATATTCAGTATATGAATCAGTAGTTAACGAAGAAAAGATTAAATACGCTAAAGGAAAAACATATCAATCTTCTGGTCATTGGACTGTACAAGTTGATAGTAATTCAAGTATGTGTGATATTAGCGTAAATCATTCAGCTGGTTGGAGATTAGATCCACATGATGATAGAGAAGAAACTTGGGAATTATTAGATAATGGAAGACAAAGAGCTACTATATATTTTAAGTCTGGTAATATCGATAAGTTTGCTAAACAAATGTTCGATCTTAATGATAGAACAACATGGGGTAATAAAACAAAATTAACTGCTAAAGACTATGCAGATATTATTAGAGTTTGGATCGATATGAAGATGGCCAACGAAGGTAATTATAACTTAGAAGATATTTATGATTTAATAGCACATCACAGATTTGATAAAGATTATAAAAAACTTTCTTCTAAAGACAGAGAGTGGATAGAGAATGATGCTGAAGAAAGAGGATTCTTAGAATCTTTATCACCTAGGTTTTTTAATTCTTTATTAGTAACATTAAACGAAGATTTGATTGCAGAAAGTAAAGTGCCTAATTTTAAATTTGGTATGAAAAAACAATATGACGCTGATGATATTAATCAAATGTATGGTTTTTGGGGAACTCTAGATGTTCATATGGACACTTATGAAATTGAAGAAATATGGAACGATGTATGGGGAATATTGACAAGAGGTTGGAAGTTCTCAGATGCTGGAGCGCTATATTATCTAAACGCAAAAGCTGGTAGATGGTTAGCAGATAAAGTATGGAACGATATTAATTCTCAGATTTCTCAACCAGATGCTATTGATATGATTTTATCTGATTATGCTAGACCATCTAAATGGAAGGCATGGTCAAAAGAATATAATACATTTGCTCAGGAAGAATTGGCAGAATGTGTTATTCTAGAAAAGGCTGAAGGCGATAGAGGTCCAATCAGTGATCCTAAAATTGAAAAAGCACTTAAGACAAAATCAGAAGAAACTGGTGTGCCAATTGGTATCATTAGAATTATTATGAGAAGAGGAATGGCAGCATGGAAAACTGGTCATAGACCTGGTGCAACTGAACAACAATGGGGATATGCTCGAGTAAATGCATTTTTAACAAAAGGTAAAGGAACTTGGGGAGATGCTGATAAAGATGTCGCTAAAGAAGTTAGAGATGAAGGTCATGATGACGGGTTAAAGGAACAGAATTACTTTGATCAATCACACAGAAAACAAAATATATAATACATGAAGTATATTAAATTGTTTTTAGAATCTAAGGTCAGAGATGATGATACTTACAGCGATTATCCAGAAGCAGCAAAGAAAAATGCTCAAATGGCTATCGACTGGAAAGAAAAGTATGGTCGTGAAGAAGTGGATGCTGGAACTGCAGTTGGTTGGGCAAGAGCACATCAATTAGCTAAAGGTGAAAACATATCTGGAGATACAGTAAAACGTATGGCTTCATTTAATAGACATAGAAAAAATTCATCTATTAAACCAGAATTAAAAGAAACTCCATGGAAAGATAAAGGTTATGTTTCTTGGTTAATATGGGGTGGAGATGAAGGAGTTGATTGGGCAATGGAACTATCTAAAAAGATGAGTAAAGTTGAAGAAATGGTTAGTGTTTTATCTTTAGATCAATTTATTCTAGAGAAAAAGAAAAGTAAACCAAAAACCGATAAAGAAAAAATAAAAGATCTTTCTAAAAAACAAAAGGGTTTATCTAAGAAAAACAAAGATTTTATTGAGAAAATAAATAAGATGTCTAAAGATAAATCAAAAGAACCAGCTGATAAAATAGAAACGGCATTGTTAAAATCACAAATGCAACAAACTTCTGTTGATGGCATGAAAATAGCTGTTCAAAAAAACCAATTAGCTTTGAAAGCAAAGCTAAAGACGATTAAAAAAAGATCAAAGGCATAATATGAAATATATTAAATTATTTGAATCATTTGTAAATGATAAAGAGATCAAGGACTGGGAAAAAGATAACGGTAAACTACCGATTCCCAAGAAGATCATAGAGATATCTAAGGATATGGCAAAGGAAGGTTTTATTAGAAAAGATACTAAGGCGGTTCAAGCTAAATTATGGATTGGATTAGAAGGAATTTCATGGATAGAAATGAAGCAAAAGTTTGGAGATATAGTAGGTAAATTTTATGGTGGAGAATTCTATAATGCTATGACAAACCCTATGGCAGAAAAATCAGCCTATTATGCATATGAAGTTTCGAAACACGTTAGCGATATGGTTGCTAATGAAGAATCAGTAGAACCTGCGTACTATCTAATGAAAAATTATTTTAATTCATTTGGATTAAATATTAACAGAAATAAACTTTTCGACAGAGCAGAAAGAGAACTGGATACATGGATGAAAAACAACAAAATAGAAACGTTATAATATATTAAGATATATAATAAAAATTAACAACACAACATGGACAAAAAAATATTATCATTCGAAGAGTATGCTGCTAATAAAAATCTAGCAAATACTGACAAATTGGCTGAAGACGAAATCGAAATCAAAGTAGACGGAGAGTATGAAATCGAAGTAGAAGAAGACGACGAAGACGAAAAAGAAGCGGAAACTGAAGAAGTTGAAGAAACTGAAGAAGTTGAAGAAACTGAAGAAGTTGAAGAAACTGAAGAAGCAGAAGAAACTGAAGAAGTTGCAAAAGCTGTTTCAGAAATGATGACAGAGGCATATGAATCTGCCGTCAAAGAAGCATGTGAATATGACAAAGATGACTATCCTGACCACACTGTAGAATCATACCTTAAAGAAAACGCAGCATTAGCTGCAACATTAGTTGCTCAATCAGCAGAAGATGCGAACGCTGAGATACATGGAGAAGGACTTACTAAAGAAATGTACGAAGCATGTCTAAACGGTATTAAAGAAGCTTATAATAAAAAGATTGATGAGCTTAAAGAAATGTACGAAGCAAAATAATCCAAGTATCATCGGATTAAACTTTTTAAAGGGTTCATGTATAATACATGGACCCTTTTTATTTAAGAGACAATATGCCTAGAATTCCAGTAGAATTAATATACATGCAAATGGCTTACCAAATAGCCAAATTATCTTACGCTAAACGTAGACGCGTTGGATGTATTATTGTAAAAGATACTCAGATTATATCAACAGGTTACAATGGTACGCCATATGACTTTGATAATGACTGTGAAGAGGAACAAATCAGATATGTAGACAATCCTGATCATATGCAAATTCTAATAGAGAAGGGATATGAGTGTGAAGGTGTTTGTTGTTCTAAAGAGGTAACTAAACGAGAAGTATTACATGCAGAATCAAATGCGTTGGCAAAAATCAGTAAATCTACACTTTCTTCTGAAGGTGCAGATATGTACGTGACCACATGTCCATGCTTTGACTGCGCAAAATTAATTATTCAATCAGGTATTAAGCGAGTATTTTATTCAGAAGACTATAGAGATATGGGCGGAGTAGAATTATTAAGGAAAGCTGGTATCGAAGTAAATGAAGTTATATGTTGGAACGATCTATAGATCAAATTATTCAAAAAACATTAGACGAAAATGTATTTGGAGAATCTTTTACATTTAGAAAAGGACAAAGAGAAATTGTTACTAAGATATGTGAAACATATTTAGAGGATCCAAAATCAACATTAGTCATTGATGCACCCACTGGTGCTGGTAAATCACTTATAGCTATGTGGTCAGCACATGTATTAAAAGAACTTGGTAATAGAGGTTATATGGTAACTAGTGACCTGAGTCTCCAGGATCAATATGAGTCTGACTTTTATAAATATGGATTACGATGGCCATCAATTAAGGGAGTTGATAATTATGAATGTTCTGTTAATGGTCTGCCATTTTCCCTCGGAGATTGTAAACTAAAAGGAATGGGATATGAACAAGCAGAATCTTTATCATGTTATGGATCATGTGAATATCTTCAAAATAGACGAAGAGCGATAGATCAACCTATCTCTTTATTAAATTATTCTTTTTGGTTAATTCAAAGAAATTATGTTGAGGCCAAAATGGAACAAGAAGAAAGAACAGTGCCATTTGAACAACGTGATTTTGTTTTCTTTGACGAAGCACATAGAGTTGACGATATAGTTCAAAGTCATTTTAGCCCTAGAATAGATCAGACTATTGTAGACAAAATGGTAACTTTAAATAGATTTGCAAGTAAGCAAGGATTTCAAGAAGCCACATATACAAAAAATAAAATACAACATCTTGTAAATGAAATGATGTCAGGTGACAAACATGATGTGTTTTCGGCTATGAGTGAATTTGAAAGAATATTGCATGGTTTTGGTAAAGTCAGAAAGATTGCTAATAAATTAGCTAAAAGAAGATACGGAAATACTGGAGTACCAAAAGATTGGCAAACTTCATTTGGACATTTTGATAGACTTAAGGACGTTCATTGTAAAGTTGAAGATTATTTAAGTTTGATCAAAGAAGTTGGAATTGATAAAATGGTTTTAGATCAAAACGAACATGAAGCAAAATTCATGTGTGTAGAAGAAAGTTTAATGATTAATAAATATCTACATGAGAAGGCTGACTTTAAAGTTTTTATGAGTGCAACTATTGGAGATCCTAAGGCATTTGTTAAGATAATGGGAATTAAGAACGCTAAGTTTATTAGAATGGACAATGTGTTTAATTATGATAAATCTCCTATTGTATTTGTTAATAGACATAAGCTTTCGTTTAGAGAAAGAGAAAAAAGTTTACCTAAAGTTGTAGAAATCTTAGATCAGATTATATCTAAACATAAAGGTCAGCGTGGTGTTATACACACTGGTTCTTATGCATTTACTAATTTTATAAAACAAAATTCTAAACATACATTTAGACTTATGGATTATGAAAACTCCAAAGAAAAATCGGTAATGTTAGATTTGTTTAAAAAGAAAGAAGGTGCTGTATTGATGGGACCTTCGTTATTAGAAGGTTTAGATTTAAAGGATGATATAAGTAGATTTCAAATATTCTTTAAAGTTCCATACCCATCATTAGGTGATCCTTTAATTAAAGCTAAAATGCAAACGTCAAATGAGTGGTACGATTGGAAAACTGGAATTAGCATTATGCAAGGTGTTGGAAGATCTGTAAGAAATGAAAATGATTGGGCAGTGACTTATGTTTTAGATGCATGCTTCAGAAGTTTGATATATAAACCAGGATTCTTCCCTCCAAGTTTCACAGAGAGGGTTAAGACTATAAAATAAAATCTATTATTATGAAAAAACTACTTGCAATTATCTCGTTAATTATGTTATCATCATGCGGAGCCAGTTGGCAATTGTCTACGCTTAACCATGATCCAATATATGAAGACGAAAATTATATAGTGGTTTCAGATGATGTTAAGATAGACACATTAAGTGAATTTCAGTTTAGAAATAAATTAAGAACAGATATAGGGTTTAGATTGGACTTTGCACGATATGCTTTGAGTCAACCGAGATCGTTTGACTGGAATAATAGATTACTGGGAAGACAATACGATTCTAGATGGAATAATTATTATTGGGGCTGGAACAGAGATCAAATGTGGAATGATTGGGCTTGGGGTTATACAGGCTGGAATTCTTGGGGTTCTCCTCATAGATGGTCACCATTTGGATATGATAGATGGGGTTATGGAATCCACTATGGTTGGAATAATCATGGTTGGGGATATAACAACTGGATGGGCAATGTCCATTATGGAAATGGTTACTATAATAACTGGGGCTGGAATAACTATTATGGAAATGGCTGGAGACGTGGCAACACCGCATACATTTATGGCAGAAGAGGTAGTAATATATCAGTACAACAAAGAAATGGTAGAGCACAAGCAGCTATGATAGAATCTTCTAGACGTAGAACTAATGTGAATACAAAGCCTAATAATACAAGAATTGTAAAAGAAGACAACAAAGAAATATTGATTCTTAAAGATAGAAATGGAAATCAAGTTAGGTATGAAATAAAACCTAATAATAACACAAGACCTAATAACAATACAAAACCTAGAGGCTACGGCAGACCAGAAATTAATAACAACAATAAACCTAACAGAACAAATACTAGGCCAAATAGAAATAGCACAAGACCGAATAGTACACCTGTAATTAGAAACAATAACACAAGGCCTACATATAACAATAGCACAAGACCTACAAATAATTCTAGATCGACTACGACAACTAGAAACAGTAGATCTAATACTAGAAAAGGTAACTAAAATAAAATAAATGGGATTTAACAAACTAATGCTTCCAGATGTGGATACACTGGAAGAACAACTAGAAAAATTAGGTGAAATAGAATTTGGTAAACATTGGCTGAGACGATTTCAAAAGTCTGATGCCACTATTGGATCAAACGAATCACATGTATTTATTAAACCTTTTACAGATTTCGCATATAATGAATACAAACAAATATTTGTAAAAAATGAAATGGATACAGATATTAATAAATAAAATCATGAGTAAAAAAGAGACGAATCAATTTTATGTTTGGGTTAAATCAGAAAGATCAGGTGAAGTTGTAGAGATATCTGAAATTCAAACAGATAAACAGTGGTTAGAATTTACAGATGGTACTAGATGTAACATAAATGTTGTTACAGAATTTCTACTCCCGGCTTCTGATATAGATCAAGCACATCAAATAGCAAAAGATTTTGGTGGAATTGTATCTGAAAACACAGAATCTGCAAGACCAGTAAGACCAAAAAGAGATGCAGAACCTGAAGCTGCAAGACCAGTAAGACCAAAAAGAGATGCAGAACCAGTAGCTGAGGTTAATGTAATGCAAGAGATGCTCAAAAAAATGAGTGCAAAAAACAAAGCTTCTATGCCTGTTAAAATTAATATTCCTTCTAAAGAAATATATGCATTGCTTAAAGATCAGATGGACATCACTAAAAAAGACTTGAATGGCCAAATTGGAGCGCTCGTAGAAGATCAGATAGATAACCTAAGAGAGCAGTTAAAAGAACAAATCGAATCATTTATTAATAATTATTATAATGGAAGAACAAACAACACAAGCACAAAAGACAGAGACGCAAGCGATTCCTAATCGTAGAGAGCGTAGATACAGATTAAAACAACAAGGTGTATTAAAATATCTTAGTAAAAAGAATTTCTTAGATCCTATTCGTGCAAACTTCAGAGCTGAAAATATGAAAACTGGAGAAAAGATTCAATCTATAAGAAAGGAAGCTATAGATAAACAATTAGAAGCTGACTTCATGATTAAATTAGAAAGCATGAAAGAAACATGGTATGAAATTGGATATAACTCTAAAGAAATTGAATTATTAGAAGAGGCTGCAGCTATTCACTTTGCAAAAGATAAATCTACTTGGAAAGATGATAAAAAAGAAGCAAAAGAATTAAGAAAAAAAGCTAAAGATTCTTTAGCATCTAGAAAACAATAATATATGTTAAGTATTGGTATTGAGCCCGCAGATAATGGTGTAATAAAAACACTAGTAGATGATAACATCAATGGAGGTGGAGAAGACTTTGAGGCTCGTCAAGTTTATGAATTTGAAGGGCCAATGAAAAGATCAAATCAAGTTAAGTTTTTAAAAGATTTAATATTTGATTTAGGAATGGACGTAGGGACTGAATTAGATAATGATCTTCTTCAGATATATGTCGGATGGGGTGCACAACACATAAGCACGTCTGACAACGAAATTAAAAATAAAATCCAAATCTTAGAGAAAGAAATCAAAAGACTTGGATCCATGTTAAAATAATGAATGTAAAAATAGAAGGAGTTTGGTGTAAAACAAGGACAGAGTTTGATAAGTTGTCTAAAAAAGGTGACTATGATTTGTCAGTGTCTTATTATGATATATTTAATCGTTTGATTAAAAGTGATCCTAATAATGCCGAGCCTTCTAATATTATTATTTCTATATACATTAGAAAAAGTATTCAAAAGGTTTTATGGGATTTAGATGAAAAAGAAGAACGCGATGATGTTAAAATTCTTTACATGTTTAAATCCTTAAGTGCAGATACCGTTAATGGTTTCAGAGACTTTATTAACTCTATGGTTGAAGAAGATTGTGAATTAGATTTACTTGTGGTTAATAGATGCGACTTTCCAAAAACAGGCGTCTTAAGTAAATTTGACAATGTTCGATTCATAGATAACAATGATTAAACACAAACTCTTTTCTAAGGGTGATCAGATTCATGCCCTTATTTCTACTACACAGCAACCTAACTTATTAATTCCTGTTAGGGCTACAATTTATGATGTTAAGTTTGATGACGTAAATCCTCAATATCAACTTAGAATTAAAAAGTTCTATGATCCAGTATATTTCTTAAAAAAGAATCTTTTTGGTGGACGATTTATTAAAAACTTTGAGGGAAAGGACACTAAAATAAATTTAAAAAGAGGTTTATATTCTACAGTTGCAGATATTGAGAACAATATATTCAATGGTGCCAAATGGAAACAATATATGATTGTAGTAGACTCTGTGTTCTGTACGAGAACTCGGGTTGAACAAGAAAATCTTTTTAATAGAATACAAACCTTCCATGTTGAGATGAAACTGAAAGAGTTATATGAGCTAGTAAATAGATCTTCATATAGAAACGGTGAATTTTATTGGCACACAAAGGGTGAATACGTAAAATCTTTACAAAAATTTTTAGGAGATAAATATCCCAAAGATGACAAATGGTCTGATAATCTACTATATAGACCTGATACCGATGAGATGGACAACGTTGAATGGGTATAAATATATTATCCTACTATAATACGTAGATATATATAAAAAAAGAAATTCATATTTATGTCTGGAATTGGTAATGATGCAAATTTTATTTTTAAGAAGGTTTTAAACGTTGTTGATAAAACCACAGGTTTAGAAGTAACTGAATATTTTTATGATGATTGTGAAAATGGAAGAGAAGTTATAACTAGAACACCAAAATCCGGTGCTCTTGATTCTCCTAAACCATCGGCAGCAGACCAGAAAGGAACTGGAAAAACAACTTTAAGTCAAGAAAGTGTTTTTGGAGAAGCACAAAGCGGAAGTTCAATGTATCCTGAAAAAGGTGTAGATTCCAGAGCATATCCTATAAAATCCGTAGTGAGCGGTGAAAAAGGAGACACGTATGAAGACAAAGGTGAAACAGTTACTTTTGGAAAAGCTCCTCGAAGTTTATTTAATAATTGGACATTACATAGATATCAAAACAGGGCAGGTACAGTTTCAGAAGACGCTGGTACAGAATACAATGGTAAAACATATAATAAACCAGTAACTGCTGCATTAGCACAAAACTTACAAAAAAATCCAACAGCAAGAAATATTGTAGAGTATTCACAGTCTGTTGGAGGTGCATGCTTCTCTTATAGTTATAGTGATTTTATTCAAATGGAACACTACGGTCAAATATCTAATGATTATTTAGTTACACTTAGAAGATTCGCATATCCTGTAGGTGATGACTTATTAAGTCCTAAAACTGCAGGAACCAAAGGTAAAAAGGTAGATTCTTCTGCACCTGATTTGGCAAGAGCAGTGACGTGGTTATCTCCAGGTTTAGGTAATGATTTAAAAGAAATATTAAAATTCACAACAGGATATCAATGGAAAGAAGCTAAATCAGAAATACAAGATGCACAATCAAGGCAAACTGATAGAGGTGCAGCTGGAGCCGCAATTGATAATAGTAAATATGGAGCTGCGATTGAATCAGGATTAAATGGTTTTACATCGGTTCAAGCTAAAAAACTTAGGGAGGTAGGTAACGTAGATCACACTAAAGAAACTTACCCAAATAAAGTATTTGGACCTCTTAATATTATAGATAAAGTTCTAGCTAGAGAAAAAGGACTTAAATTTGAACAAGAATTTAAATTATCATTTCATTATGACTTAAAGGCATATCCAGGTACTAGTCCAAAGGTTGCATTTATGGATACACTAGCCAACGTATTGGCACTTACATATAGTAACGCACCATTTTGGGGAGGAGCTACTAGATTTTCTGGATCTGGTTCAACTGGAAAACCATTCGGTGATACGTCTTTATTAGAGAAAGGTGATTATGCTGGTTATTTAGGTTCTATTGCTGACACTCTTGCAGGTATGGGTGGTAATTTTATGGATCAACTTAAGAAAACTGCAAGTAATATTAAAAACGGTGAAGGTATTAATAAAATTCTAGGTGATTCTTCTATTCTTGAAAATATCGTAGGTGGAGGTTTAATGAAAATGATGGGAGGACCTAGTGGTGGTGATGTAATTAAAGCTTTTTTAACAGGTGATCCTACTGGAAACTGGCACGTGACTATAGGTAATCCAATGAATCCTATAATGGTATGCGGAAACTTATGTTTAGAAGATACTAATTTTTCATTTGAAGGACCACTCGGTTTTGAAGGATTTCCTACTAAACTGAAAGTTGAAACTACTTTAAAACCTGGAAGACCAAGAGATAAAACAGATATTGAATCTATGTTTAATGCTGGTCGAGGTAGAATGTATTTACAACCAGAATGGGGTGAAGGTGAAGGAATAGACATAGATGCAATGTTAAATGTGGATGCATATGGAGATAAATCTGGAAAAGGAAATCTTGCTAATAAACCATATATGAGTAGATTATCTGATATGTCTGCTGGTTAAAATAAACTAATAGGATGGAATTTAAAATATTTGTAAATAAAAAAATAGGAGACGGTAAATTATTTTTAGCTCAACCTACTATGCTGTTCGGAAGTTTAAATCCCGAAGATTACGTAATGGTTGCTAAACATGTCGTTAAAGATGATGATTTAGTAAGACCTGATAGAATTGCTACTGAACACTATGGTACTACTTCAGGATTAGACATTATATTAAAATTCAATGGTATTTCTGATCCTTTTTCTATTAACGTAGGTGAAGAACTTTGGATTCCTATGGACACTATTCCTTATTTTAGATTAGAATCTCCACAAATGTATGAGGATAATCCTATTAAGAATCAGTTTATAAAAACTAAACGATTAAGTAAAACTGATCAAAGAAGATTAAAGGCACTTAAAAAGAAATATAACAAAGAAAACTTATTGCCACCTAATGTTATTCCAGTTGGTAGAAAAAATTACGAGTTTGATGGTTCCAACATTAGATTTGGTATGGGACCACAAACGGATGCCGTAGTTGATTCTATATTATCTGATATTAGAAATCAAGATAAGTTTGATAATTCTTCAGATGAAGAAGCAACTGTAGCTGAGCTTATAATAGATTCAAATGACAATTCACAATTAACAAACAGTAGTGGAAACGGAAGCGGAAGTGGAAACGGAGGCGGAAGTGGAAAATTATATGAAGATCTTTTATCTGAAAATAGTGGAGTAGTTCAAACTGAACGTGGTAGTGGAACAGGTAGTGGAACAGCTAATGGAACAGGTAGTGGAAACGGAGGCGGAAGTGGAAGAACAGACACTGCTGATAATGTAGGTGGAGATGAACCCGATGGAACTGCACCTGGAAATGCTGACAATAATCCAACAAATAACCCAGACGCACCTTGCTCTAAATAACATACTATATGGAATTATCTAACAATATATTAGCAGTTGTAGAACCAGCGATTAGGCCAACTGAGATCAAGATGGATGCACTTGCTGAAGAAAAGAAAGACGAGGCAGAGTACAAGCAATCTACTATGGTTGCAACTCTTAAACCATTTATACTTATTAATGGTTATCAATTTGCACCGACTGACGTTATACGCTTTGAGTTAAATTTAATGGGTGATTTACCAGAATGTGAAATTGAATTGAGCGACGAAGCTGGAAAATTTGCAGTTGGTAGTTATCCAAGAGATGGTGATTTCTTCACAATACTTATAAATTCTAAAAATCAAGAAACATTTAAATCTATTCATATGGATTTTGATATTATAAGCTGTGAATCCCCAAAAGATGGAAATGTTGGAACTGCTGTATTTGAAATATTTGGAGTTTGTAAAATTCCTAGAATGCAGGCCGAAGATTGTAGAAATTTTGAAAGTGCAGATTCTTTAACTCATATGGAAGAAGTAGCCCGAGACTTAGAATTGGGTTTAGCAACTAATATTGATGCGGCTGACGATGCACAATCTAGAATTATGGCATTTGAACCATATCTTAGTTTTATAAAAAAGATAATCAAAGAAAGTTATATAGGTGAAGAATCTTTTCAAAAGTTTTGGATCGATCCATACTACTATATGAATTACGTAGATGTAAATGCATTGTTTAATTCACCTAATCCACCAATAGAAGAATTTGCTGAATCATTGGCTTCAGCTGCTGAATCAATGGTGGCTACAGCTGATGCTGAAAAAAATGCTAAAACAGGAAACGACATTGAGGTACCATTACTATTGACAAATCATGTTGCTTTTATGGGAAATAGTTCATTTATAGAGAAATCTAATATATTAAATAATTCTGCAAATGTTAGTGCAAAAAACGGATATGCCAGAGAAGTAACTATTTATAATAACAACGGTGATGCTGGTGAGAGAAAACAAGAATTTAGAATAGAGTCTTTAGGTGGAAATGATTTAAAAGAATTAGAAGAGCCACTAAAGGGTAATAGAAATGATAAAAGACATATTGATCAAATCAAATATAAGTATATTGGAAGACAAGAGGCTGGTGATGATGGATTAGGTAACGTACACCCCAATGCTGCATTTTCACAATTGCACAATGCACAAAATGAGGCTGAAACACAAAAAATGAAATTAGAAGTTACTTTAAATTCATTTAATCCATCTTTATACAAATATCAAAAGATTCCTGTTTTAATGTATATTACTAACCCTAAAGCCATACAACAAAACGAAAGAATTAAAGGTGATAAAAAAGAATTAGGCATGGATAAAGATGAGCCTTTTGGATTGGAAGAAGCTAGTGAAGATTTAGCAGATGCTGGTAAAAATAGTCCAAGTCAAGCTTTAGATTCATTTTTATCAGGTTATTATATAATTGAAAGTATTATATATGAAGTAGAAGAAGATGTCACAAAACAAACAATGATACTTCTTAGAAGAGAATGGCCAACAAGAACAGAAAATCTAATTAATCCACCTGGACTTGAAGATGCTACCGATGAAGAAAAAGCAGATAATGTGGCTGAAAATAGCCCGGAACCAGCACCTGAACCAGCGCCTGAACCAACACCAGAACCAACCCCAGAACCGACACCAGAGCCTACACCAGAGCCTACACCGGAACCTACACCAGAGTCAACGCCACATGTATATGAAATATTAATAACTGGTAATATGTTGAGAATAGTTGTATTTGATGCAAGTGGTGCTGAAGTATATAGAGGTGACCCTAGAATTAGAACAAATACAATATTAGATGAGGGTGGAGTTGTAAATGAAGCTAAAGCATTTTTAGATCCATCGAAACAAGACCCTAACGTCCAAAATATGCAAAAAAAATAAAGATAAATAATATATGTCAGACTTTAAACATATTAACGAGTTTAGAAAAGGTTCTGTTTTAAGTAAGATCAGTGAAGATCCAACTTATCTCAGTTTTTTCTTTATGTTTGACGGTGTAGATAGGGAACATTCTCCTTTATTGGCAGGTCCAGCAGAAGAGTATCTAGAAAAAATGGTAGATGCTAGTATGGGTACAACGTATGCCAAAAAATTAGCTAATTTTAGAAAGGTTCTTTTTAAAATCAATAAAGAAATGCCATGGTTTTGGCAAAGTGTTACAGGTTTAGAGTTAGTTGAGACTTATGGTAAAATGGATGAGCCATTTAGAGGACAAGAAACTCCTAAGATAGAAATAGAATGTTTAGAAGAAAACGTAGAGTTAACTGCAGTTGCATTGATGACACTATATAAGAATGCATGTTATGATTTTAGAAGATATGTAGAAATCTTACCTAAAAATTTAAGACACTTTAGAGTTTGGACTGTACTTTCAGAAGTTAGGACATTTCAACAAAGTACGGTCGCTAGGGATTTGAACTTATATGGCGCTGAAATGCCAGGTAATGAAGCAGGTACTTCTGTTAATCTTATTCCTAGAGCTAAGGGTTATGAAACTGCAGCTGGTAGAAATGCTGGTAAGTTTGATGCTCCATTAGTTAAACAATATACTGCTGATGCCAAACCACATATTATGTTTGAATTAGGTTTTTGTGAATGGCAAATAGACACAATTGCTGGCATATTTGCAGATCAATCTAAAAACCCTGAAAAGAAAAAACCAAAAGTATCATTTACTTGGAATACTGGCTTTATGTCAGGTTCTAAGTTTGGAGAAAACATATCAGAAGAAGAAAAAAGTCCATTATTTCCGGATGCAAAACCAGATGATGGTTTATATCCTAATCAGCCTTTTAATCCATTAGCGATTGCACAAAATGCAATAAGCGATAAAGTTAATGGACTTGCAGGTGGTTTAGTAAATAGATTTAATAATTTAAAAAATGGTTTACCAGGATTTGGTAATAATCCTTTAGGTAGAGTTTATCCAGAAGGTTTAACAGGAGCTGCAGCCTCTTTAGCAAATAGAGGCATGGATGCTGTAAAAGGATTGTTATTAGATAACGTACATGGAAGTACAGGTTTCTTAGGAAGTTTAAGTGATATTAATAGTGCGCTAGAAGCAGGAAGTGTAAATGCTATTTTAAATTTAGCTGGACAATTAAATCCAAATAATACTAATGTTCCAAGTAATGGGAATATTACACCGGTTGGTGTATATGATCCAGGAATAGATAGTTCCCCTGATTTTCCAATTAATCAAAAGGTATATGATCCTGTTGCACAAGAACCAGAAAGTCAAAACATTACACCTGGAAGAATTCATGAACCTGGTGTTGATAGTAGTCCAGATGATAACATTAACGAGAACGTACACTCATAAGCATGAATGATAAAGAATTAGTTGAAGATAATCTAAGAGAAACTCATTGGTTAGGAGAAGTTGTAGTAAACGAAGATCCTTTACTTAATGGTAGATGTCGCGTAAAAGTTTATGGTAAATTTGATAAACTGACAGATGATGCTATTCCATGGGCAACTCCTATGAATAGAGATCAAATTGGATCACATGCTGTTCCAAGAGTTGGCGATATTGTTGCAGTTAGATTTGATAACGGAAACATATACCACCCAGAATATTGGTTTCAGATTGATCAAAATCCAGATTTAAAGACAGATATATTGGAAGCATCTGATGCACCACATGACGTAATTAGTTTAGTATATGATGCAGAAAGAAATGTTAGAATATATCATTCACCTGAAGATGGCTTAGTTATTACTCGAGGGAGTGGAGCCAAGGAAAGACCGATGATACAGATAGACGAAGAAGGATTCATTAAAATAAGCACAGATGCGAAGATGTTCTTAGACTGCGGTGATATATTCGTTTCAAATGAAGGTGAACCAGGTGCTGATGAAACAGAGCCAGCAGTGAGAGGTCAATCTTTACAAGATTGGTTACAAACATGGTTAGATGATTATAATGCACATATTCACCCAACTGGAGTTGGACCATCTGGTCCTCCCATGCCACCTACACCAGCAACCGTAGGTAAATTATCAAGTTCTCATATTAAGTATCAACAAAAGAATAAGTAGTTATGCCTGCACTGTGGCCAACATTCATACCAAATTTAGCAGCTGATATTGCTGGGCGAGAATTTACAAAACCAGGTGGTGCTATAGTTTCATATGCTCTTCCAAAGGTTGGTGTTAATCAAGTTCCTATTTTTCCTCCATCTTTAGATCTAATAAAATCTATTAAACCTGGAAATCCACTAAACGTATCATTAACAACAGATCCTACTGCAATGATAAATGCTATTAATCTTGCACCTCTAAGTGGAAGATATGATTTTGGTGTAAGAGTTGCTGAAAGATATTTAGAAGCTGTAAAAGGTTTAGCAATGACACCGTTTGGTGCAACGCATACTAATAATCCTGCTGCTGAATTTCTTTTAAAACAAGGTTATGGCTTAGTATTTGAACGATTATTAAAAGAGGGTGATATTCCATTGCAAGATCAATATGATGAAGATGGCAATTTAACTGAAATGGGTAAAGAGTCACATCCTGATTATGCTGATTTTTGTCCAGATCCAGTTGAGGAACCAGATCCAATTGAGGAACAAAAGAAATTAGATAAGAAATTTAGTAAGTTTATAGACGAGTATAAGAATGATTCTGCTATGGATTTAAAAAAGTTTAGATTTTTTGAATTTCCATGTTTAACTGGAGATGAATCGCAAGAGGATTTAGAAAAACTTTTTGCTTCTAGATTATTACAACAATTTAGTGGTATTACAAACGTAAACACTAAATGGGAATTCTATATTTGGTTAGCATGTCTTGGTTCAGAAAACTATAGTAATTCGAGTGGATTTGGAGGAAACTGGTCGGGTTTACCATATCCTAATATTAGTAACGAAACTAGAAGTGATATTGAAGATGCAGGTTATAGTTGGACACAGCTTGCTAATAATGTAAGTAGCATATGCGTTGAAGCAATTCATGATGCACATCCAGGTGAAGAATCTGACAGTGCATTTTTTAACACAAACGCACTAAGACAGAGAATTCAAAAAGATGCCACTAATGAAATTGTTTTGCCTATAGAATTAGAATGTCCACTAAATAGGTATAAAATACAGGTTGCATATGATTACGAAACTGATAGTAAAAGACCTAAAATTTTAACATCACATGTTATTGCGACATTTAGTTGGTATCCTGGTGTAAGAAGCGGATCGTTTAGTGCAAATGCAGAAGGTATTGTTACTAATGCTCCTAAATTTACAAAAAATAATAATTGGGTTAAATCAAAGTATAGGGATCAAGAATTAAAAAATGGTTGGCGCAAAATTCCAAATGCAATGAGCAGCGCTAGAACACCTGAACATGTGATTGATATAAACCCAACATCAGGTGGAACTATATTTAAATTTCAAAGACAACAAGTGATCGACGCTAAGGCCGCTGCAGAAGAATGTGATGCTGCAGAAGAAGATAGTAATATAGATTATACTTGGCCAGGTGGTGATCCTTATGAAGAAATGGCAGAAATAACTATTGCATATTGGTATGCATGTTTAGTGAAACCATTTACACCATCTCCATCTGCTTTGCCAGCATTGATTCCTCCTCCACTTACTGGAATTTATATTCCAATTTATTATGGTGGTAAAAAAAGATTGGCT
>Ga0208133_1000246_pt1 | contig 21553 bp, 13 predicted proteins | sample ColrivemetaGS535_FD_187595 | JGI IMG/M metagenome (GOLD analysis project Ga0208133, IMG submission 187595) | Estuarine microbial communities from the Columbia River estuary, USA - metaG S.535 (SPAdes) (version 2) | ecosystem: Environmental > Aquatic > Marine > Intertidal zone > Estuary | place... | reverse complement strand
GGTGAAGGATTTTATGCAACTGCAGTAGGTAGTGGAACAGGTACTGCAGTATACTGTCCAAAATATACTTACAATAATATATTAACTAGCACACAAAGTGTAATGGATACTTTACGTGACATTTGCGCAGCAGGATTAGCAAGTCCTACATATGTAGACGGCAAATGGGGTGTTGTAATAGATAAGCCAAGAGCTTATACTACTCAACACTTTACTCCGCATAATAGCTGGGGATTTGAATCAACAAAAAATTTACCTATACTACCGCACGCATTTAGAGTTACTATTCCTGATGAGTCATTAGCATATCAACCTAACGAACTACTTATTTATAATTATGGTTATGCTGCAACAGCTATTGGCGGTAAAAAAGCTGCTGAACTATTTGAACAATTGACTTTACCTGGCGTAACAAACGCAGATCAAGCAACTCGACTAGCTAGATGGCACTTTGCACAAATTAAATTACGTCCAGAAACATATTCATTAACTGTTGATTTTGAACAATTAGTATGTACTCGCGGAGATTTGGTAAAAGTTACACATGATGTTCCAAGATGGGGAACAGGTACTGGTAGAATTAAATCTATAACAGGAACTTTAATTACTCTTACAGAACAAGTGTTTCTAGAAGTTGGTAAAACTTATACTATATTAATTAGAACAAATAATTTAAATAGTTCTGGTGCAGGCAGTGTTACAAAAACTTTGGCTGCAATTACAAATAATGGATATACTGACAGCATTACATTAACATCTGCAATTACAGGCAGTGATATTGTAGAAGTAGATAATTTGTTTATGTTAGGTGAAATAAACAAAACAACTCAAGAATGTGTTGTTATAGCAGTAGAACCAAGTACAAATTATAGTGCAAAATTAACGTTAGCAGATTATTCACCACAGATATATACAGATGATTTAAGCGGATTGTTAATATTTAACGCTAATATTTCTAGTGTTAACACAGATTTAGTAAAAAACTCAATAACTGTAGCACCAATTATTAACGGTATAAACAGTACTACCGCATTATCAGAACAAGTATCTACTGGAAACTATCAAAACGTAGCTATTACTTCATTTTCTAATCCTCCTAATTTACCTGCTGTAGCAACTAAAGTACAGTTTGATATTGTATCAAGCGATATGTTATTTAGTGATAGTAGTCCTAGTAGTATTCACATTGTTAATAAAGAAGCAAGTGGCTATACTTTTACAGGGTTATTATCTGATGTAGTTTATAAAGTAAGAGTCAGATATTTAGATGCTACAGGCAGTATTTCAGGCCCATGGTCTGATACTTTTACTTTTCTTAATGATGGTAAGAACGCTAGTTCAGCAGTAGCACCCTCGCTAACCATGGATTTAGATCACACTTTTGTTGTGGCAAAACCGGCTGTAGTTATACAAGCAGATGATTTTTTAACTTACGAGTATAGATTATACAAAGACACAGGCTCCTCAGATTTTTGGGAATTGGACACAACTACAAATAATATTAAAATTATTCGTAGTACCGGAGATGCAAGATTTGATTTACGAGATCAACCAGCACCAAAAATTTCAGCAGCAGGAGTTACATATAGGGTAGCATGTAGAACTGTAGATAGAACAAATAACTACAGTAATAGTAGCACTCTCGGAACAATAGTTGTAAAAACTATTACTTAAAGGACAAGCATGGCGGCATACTTATATTCAGGCGTAAAATCATTACACCTAGTATTAGATACACCTTACGATATAGTTAGAACTACAGATATTAGGGATGACCTAATATCTGTAAAAGTATGGTATTCTAGCACAACTGGGTTTAATCCTAGTAATAATCAAGGTACACTAATATATAATGGAAGCGGACTATCTATACCTATTACTGGACTAACTCCAGGAGCCAGGTACTATGTAAGGTACGCCTATATTAGTGCTATTGATCCAGACGTATATACAATATCATCTGAGCTAACTCAAGTAGTACTTAGCGATAGTACGACCGTTTATGGTTATTTAACTAATGATCCTACTCCTATTGCTACAGCAATGGACGGCAGTGGGGGCGACTTTTCGCTAGCTACAGGAGTTTTTAAAGCATATAGCGGTATTGAAGACGTAACTGGTAATGGCCCTGTTTATGCTATTAAAGCAAGTAGCATTACTGCTCTTACTGGAGCAACTATTAATGCTACTACAGGCGTATATAGTTGTACTGGTCTTACAGCTAATTCAGGAAATGTTACTTTTACAGCCACTTATGGTGGAATAACTCTAGAAGAAGTCTGGAATGTCTATAAAGCACAGGCAGGACAAACTGCGCCTATGCTTACCTTAACAGCCACTGCCAATCAATTTGCGTATAAAGATCAGTATTCTACTACTTCAGTAAGCTCATCTATAATTGTTACTGCTAACTTAACAAATCTTACCGGTACGCCTACTTTTACAGTAACAGGGTTTACAAGAGCAGGAGTATCGCTAGGAGCAGTTGCTTTTACACAAGTTAATAATATTATTACTATTACACCAGCAGATTTTGATGCAAAAGGCGTAACTATAGGAAACGCTAGAGTTATAGTGACACTAGGAACAACTACTGACACAATGAGTATTTTCAGAACCAATGATGGTACTGAACAAATTACAGTAGTTTCTAGTAATGAGTCACATAATATACCTGCTAATACCAACGGCTCAACAGTAACTGCTAGTTACATTGGTAGCGGAACTATTCTTAAAATTCTACAAGGTTCAGTATATTTACCTGTTGATAATACTAGTCCTTTTGCTAACGGTACTTGGCGCGTAGTTTCTGTAAATGCAACAGGTATTACGGCAGATACTACTCCGCAAATTGGCTCAAATTTAGTTTATTATGATACTCATGCAGCAATGGTTTCAGATGCTGCAACCATTGATTACACTATACGAGTAATAACTACTACAGGTGTAACAGTAGACATTATTACTACACAAAGTTTTGCAAAATCAAAACAAGGTGTAGAAGGTGCTACAGCAAAAGCAGTAGACTTAAGTGCAACTGCACAGGCGTTTATTACTGCAAAAAATAGCACCGCAATTAGTCCTTCAACAATAGTATTTACTGCTACACAAAGTAATTTTGTTACCCCTACTTTTAGCTGGCTAGTGGACGGTATAGTTCCAGACGTTGCTACTGGTACAATTAGTGGAAACACTTTTGTACTAAATAGTTTTGCTGCAGGATCTACAAAAACCGTTACAGCTACTGCTACAGAAGGTATTTATAGTGCTTTTGATACTTTTACTATTTATAGCATCAAAGAAGGAGACGATGCTTTTACAGTTGGTCTATCTAATGAAAACCAAACAATTAGTTGTGATAGTAGTGGAACACCAATAGTTGGACAATTCCCATTTACTTCTAAATTATATGCAGCATTAGGCTCAAGACTATTAGACAATACAACTAATCCACAAGCAACTTTTGCAAAAGTAAGTTATACTGGTGGGGACGCAGGATCATTTAATATTGATGCTACAGGAACAATTACTATTAATAGTTTAAGTAATGCTTTTGCTGAAGCAGTCTTTACAGCGACAGTAAACGGAGTAACCTTAACAAAAACTCTTAGTTTAAATAAATCTGTAGACGGTAATCCAGGTTCAAATGTTATTTTAACTGCTACAGGTCAAGTATTTGCTGCAGCTAAAAATACTGGGGTAATATCTCCTTCTACTATAACTTTTACAGCTACACCATTTAACTTAGGTTCTACTCCTGGTTATGCTTGGAAAGTGTCTACTGATAACGGTACAACTTTTACTACTCAAACAGGACAAACAAGTGCTGTATTTATATTATCTAGTTTTACAACTGGAACTAAATTAGTAAAGGTAGAGGCTACTGGGAATAGTAAAACAGTATTTGATCAAATTACTGTTTATGCTCTAAAAGAAGGCGACGACACTTTAGTTGCAGGTTTAATTAATGAAAATCAAACTATTACATGTGATGCTACAGGTACTGTTATACCAGGACAATTTCCATTATCTAGTCAATTAGTAATTGTAAGAGGCACTACTATCCTTAGTAACGCAGATGGTGTTACGTGGTCTAAAGTATCTGAAACTGGTATGACCAGTACTATTGTTAGTACTACAGGTATTATATCAATTACAGCTATCTCAGCAGATACTGCAACTGCAACCTATAGAGCTACTATAGGTTCAACTAACTTAGATAAAGTATTTACACTAAACAAGTCTAAAAATGGTAGTAACGGAACTAACGGAACTAACGGAACTAACGGAACTAACGGAACTAACGGTAGTAGCGGGACTAATGCTAGATCAGTTGACTTAACTACATTTAGTCAAGCTTTTGTATATAATGACGCAGGTACAACACCATCACCAACTTCTGCAATAATTACAGCTACAGCTCAAAATACTACAGGTACAATATACTATGAATTTTTAATTGGTACTAGTTCTGTACAGAATTCTACTACTAATACATATACTTACACACCAACAGCTTCTTTTAGCTCAATGCCACAACAACTCACTGTAAAAATTAGAGAAGGTGCAAATACTGGAACTATTGTAGCAACTGATATAATGTCGTTAATTGCGATTAAACCTGGAACTAGCGGTATTAACGGAGTTAACTCAATTAGTGCCATACTGTCTAATGAAGCCAGTACCGTTGCAGCGGACTCTTCTGGAAATGTTTCAAGTTTTAGTGGTACAGGAGGTACTTTTTATGTATTTGACGGTACAACAAATAAAACTGGTAACGCTGCAGTAACTTATTCAGTTGTAAGTTCAACAGGAGTAACTATTAGTATTGCATCAACAGGCATTTATACTGTTAGTGCATTATCTACTGATAGTGGAACAGCTACATTAAGAGCTACTTATATTGGACTTACTGTAGATAAGATATATAGTATATCTAAAAGTAAAGCAGGTCCGGCAGGAGCAGCAGGAGCAGCAGGCACTACCCCCAATAAAATTGCTACAGCTTATCTATATCAATGGAGTGCAGCAAATATTATAGGAGCTCCAAGCGGTACTGCTACATACACATGGTCAACAGGTATAACTTCAGGGTATGGCGGAGGAAATAGTTGGCAAAATACTCCTCCAACAAACCCAGGAACTTCTGGTCTTAAATTATGGGTTGCAAGCAAACAAGTAACTGATGTACCTACAGCTATTACAACTACAATAGACTGGTCTACCTCATATAGTACCTATGTTGCAGGACAAAATGGCAATGCTGTAGTAGGCGTACAAACAACAAAACCCGAAGTTTATCAATGGGCGTTATCAACTCCAACTATTACTGGTTCAACCACATACAATTGGTCAGACGGAAGTTATTTAGCTCCTTCAGGATGGAGTAAATCTACTACTGTAGCACCCTCAACTGGATTTTATTTATATAGTGCTATTGCAACAGTAGTTGACTCAGCGACCGCTACAAGTAGTACTATAAACTGGGGAACATCTAGTATAGTAGTATCGGGATATGCAGCCGCTAATGGTACTAATGGTACTAATGGAGCAGCAGGAACAGCAGGGGCAGCAGGTACTAATGGCACTAATGGAGCGCCTGGAGCAACCGGAGCAACCGGAGCAACCGGAGCAACCGGAGCAACAGGACCACAAGGACTAACAGGAGCAACAGGAGCAGCAGGCGTAGGAACTGTTGGCGCATCAGCTACTGTTATGTATGCGCGTATTGCTGGCAATCCTGCTGCTGTATCTGGAAATGTAAGTGTATCTTCGTCAGTAGCAGCTAGACCCTCAGGTGCAGCAGCCGCAGCAACTTGGGGAGGTTCGTTTAACGTAGTGTGGTATGCTGTAGATCCAGACCCAAACAGTAATGCTTCTCTTTACGTAGCAGATGGTATATTTAACGGAAGTAATACAACTGTATGGTCTACTCCTTATATTGGAAGTTTAAAGGTTGGATCACTTTCTGCAATTACTACTAATACAGGTAATTTAACAGTTACTGAGTATATAAAAGCCAGTACTGCTGCAATCAGTGGCACATCAATGACTGGTAGTGGTGGTATTTTATACGGTACTGGATTATTTGCTTTTGGAAATGAAACTACCAATATAGCATTTAATGGTTCGCAGATGACCCTAAACGGCAATGTTGTTAGCACTGCAAATATTGCTGCAAATTCGGTAACTAATAGTGCTGCGGCATATACTGCAGGTAGGGTATACGCTACAAATTCAGTAAGCTACACAACGGTACAAAGTATTACATTTACTAGTACGGGTGGTACTGTTTTTATTACTTCAGGCGGATCAGAAACACAAGCTGTGTGGGGAGACGAAGGTGGTATTAGTGGATCCTTTCCAGACGTTAGAATTGCAGTAGGCACTTATGTACTAATTGAAGGACGAACAGGAAGTATGGCTTATAGTGTTACACCTGCTGCAGGTACTTATAATGTTGAGTTACAAATTAGAGATAATTACACAGGTTTTTATGGTAATTTACAGATTAACTCTTCTATAACAAATAGATCTCTATTTATAATGGAACTAAAACGATGAATTATACAATCTACAAACAAGCTACCGGTCAAATTGCTAGAACTGTATATACGGATGAAATTAATTTGCAACTTTCAGAAGGTGAAAGTTATATAGATAACTCTTATGACGACACACTATACTATATTTTAAATAATCAACCAATACAAATTTCAGAAAAGCCTAGTGTTTACGCTGAATTTGATTATGCTACAAAGCAGTGGGTTTTAAATACAATACTAGCAGAACTAGACGTTAAAAATAAACGCAGACAATTTTTAATTAACTCAGATTGGACTGATACATTATCTGCTAAAAATCGTTTAGGCGATACTGTATATAACCAATGGCAAACATATCGCCAAGCATTACGAGATATACCAACTCAAACAGGTTATCCTTATAGTGTAGCATGGCCCATTGCTCCTGCGTAGTTATATTAAGTAGTTTAAACTGTAAAAATTATACCCTGTCCATTACTTGGGCAGGGTATTTTTTTGCATTGACAACTATGCGCCCTTGTGGTATAATATACCAAAATGTCAGAACATTTCAATATTTTTTCTTGACAAGCTTTTACCTAGATCTAAAAGGCGTCTCAGCCGTTTGGATTATAATTAAATATACAACCCCTGCTAATAAGGAAATCTGATTATGGTGGAGATTAACGACCACAGTTTCATACAGACCGTTTCACTAGTTGCGTTAGCAGTTGTTGCTTTCTCAGTTGGAATTCAGAAATTGTTAAAAGACTGGAAAAGTACTAATGCTGAAACTAGCGTAATTACTTTAATGCATACAGAGCTAGAGCGTATGAGTGAACAAAACGGCTTACTAGCAACCGAATTAAACCGCTTGCAACAAGAAATGATTATATTAAATGCACAACTAGCACAGTTGTGCATTGAAAATCAGCAGCTACAAACAGAAGTTGTTGCACTAACTGAAGAAGTTAATAAGTTTAGAATATCGGCTACGCTTGCAGCAGCAAAGAAAGTAAGGTAATGTAATGGAACCAGCAAAGATTAATTATAAAATTTACCAAGGCAGTACTTTTGAAGAGACTCTTCGCTGGGAGTCAGAAACAAAACTATACGCACCTATTTCAGGTATTACTCTAGCAGCTCCTTGTGTAATTACTACTGGCGCAACTCATACAGTGCCTGTAAATTGGCGAATACGAGTTACTGGTGTTACAGGTATGAAAGATATTAATACCATTGCAGATGACGCATACTATCTAGTAACTAGCAAAACTTCTAACACACTAACCCTAAACCAGGTAAATTCGGCAGCATACGGAGCCTACGTTAGTGGAGGTATTGTATCATGGAATACCCCAATCCCCTTAACTGGATACACTGCACTAATGCAGATCCGAGAAACTATAGAGTCAACAACAGTTATTGCCGAGCTGTCTACTGCTAATAGCAGGATTATAATTGATCCAGTAAATTTTACTATTCAAATAAAAATGTCAGCAGCACTTACAGGTACTTTTGTTTTTGATTCAGCAGTATACTCCATGGAATTAACAGATAATCAAGGAACTGTCTACCCTTTTCTAAGTGGCAGCGTTAGCTTAACCAAGGAAGTCACACGATGACAACAGAAATAATCGTAACCGAAGTTAATAATACGGTTGTAATTGAGCGCAAAGATCCAGCAGTTGTTTCTTCGCAATCACAAACAAAAATAGTAGTAGGAGGTATGATTGGCCCCCACGTTACTACTCTAAAAGGTTTATCGGATCTAGATATTACCAATTTAACTGGCGGAAGCTTATTAGTTTATAATGCCGGAACAGAAAAATGGACAGCAACAACTGAGCTTAATCAGCAAGTAGTTGACTCAGGTCAGTTTTAAAGGAACATAATTATGTCTATCTTAAGAATTAAACGTAGTGAACAGACAGGTAACCCCCCGCAACTTGCACAAGGCGAACTAGCCTACTCAGCTTTTACAGGTAATGGTGGTGATCGCTTATACATTGGTATGGGTACTGAAACCAACTTAAATGCTGTAAACCATATCATTATTGGTGGTAAGCGTTATACTGATATGGTTGATGCAGCAACTAGTGCTGGCACAAACAATACTTTAGTAAAACGAGACGGAGCAAACACCGCAACTTTAAATATTATCGGTAATGTTACTGGTAGTGTTACTGGTGGTATTAGCGGAGATGTAACTGGTAACGTAACTGGTAACGTAACTGGTAATGTAACCGGTAATGTTACAGGAAATATAACAAGTACTGGAGCAAGCTCATTTACTAATGCAACGATTACTGGTGGTAGCATTAACGGTACAGCTATTGGCGCTACAGCAGCTTCTACAGTTACTGGTACTACAATTACTGCTACTACAGGATTTGTTGGTAACGTTACAGGAAATGTAACTGGTAATGTAACTGGTAATGTAACTGGTAATTTAACTGGGGACGTTTTAGCAACAGATGTTACTGCAAGTTCTTTAACAGCTGATCGTATTGTATTCTCTGATGCTGCTGGTAAGTTAATTGACGATGGTGATTTAAGTTACAATGCTACTACAAATACACTAAGCACCGGAATTATCAATTTAACAGCGGGCATATCTGCTGTAGATGTTACTGCAAGTTCTTTAACAGCAGGTCGTGTTACATTTGCTGGTACTGCCGGTAAGTTAGTAGATAATACTGGATTAACTTTTGCCAGCGGAATATTGACTTCTACAGGTGGTTTTGCAGGTAACGTAACAGGCAATATTACTGGTAACGTAACAGGTAATCTAACTGGTAATGCAGATACTGCAACCAGTTGGTTAAACTCTCGTAACCTTAGCTTAACTGGTGACGGTACGGCTACTCTTTCAAATGTTAATGGAGCAGCAAATGTTTCAGCGGCACTTACATTAGCAACTGTTAATAGTAACTTAGGTAGTTTTGGTTCTGCAACAGCAATTCCAATAGTTACAGTTAATGAAAAAGGTTTAGTAACTGCAGTAAGCACAGCTAACATTGCTACAACATTAAATGTTGCGGGATCAGCAGGAGCCGCAGGTAGTTTAAGTTTATTAACTGACACGTTAAACTTTACTACAGGGTCAGGTTTAAAGACTACTTTTGATAATACTACAAATTCTGTACTAATTGAAATGGACGGTGCTGCACAACTTAGCGCACTTACATTAACTGGTGCTTTATCTGCTAATGCACTTACAATTACCACTACTCTTAATGCTGGTAATACAACAGTTAATGACATTGCTGTTAATGGTAACGCAATCGTTACCGGAAACTTAACAGTAAACGGTACAATGACTACTGTAAGTTCTACAACAGTTACGATTGCTGACAAAAACTTACAACTGGCACCAGCTGCAAACACAGCAATTCTAAGCGATGGTGGCGGATTAACAGTAGGTACTACTTTAGACGGATTTTCAGCAGCAAGCTTAACATACTCAGCTATTGACAATCGTTGGAACTTAAACAAAGATCTTACAGTTGCCAATGTTTACGGTGCTTTAGTTGGTAATGCTACAACAGCTACGACCTGGGCTACTGCTCGTAATTTAAGTTTAACTGGTGATGCATCAGCCACTATCTCTAGTGTAGATGGTTCAGCAAATGTTTCAGGAGCACTTACATTAGCAACTGTTAATAGTAATGTTGGAAGTTACGGAAACGGTACAACAGTTCCTAACTTTACTGTAAATGCTAAGGGTTTAATAACCGCTGCTGGCAGCACAGCAATCCCCTTTGCAACTACTAGCGTAAAAGGTCTAGCAAGTTTTGATTCTACTCAGTTTACCATTACTTCAGGTGCAGTAACTTTAACAGCAATTGATGGCGGTGACTTTTAATTAAGGGGAACTTCTATAAGTTCCCCCATCCTTTTTAGGGCTAACTATGGCAAATAATAAGATTATTCTTAAGAAATCTGCGGTAACAGGGAAAGTGCCCTTAACCACAGATCTCGACTATGGCGAGTTAGCCGTTAATTACGCAGATGGCAAAATCTATTTTAAATCATCAAGCAACCAAATAAAGTACTTTAAAGACATACTTAGACTTGATGATTTATTAGACGTAAACATTGTAAATCCAGTAGTAGGACAATCACTACAGTATACTGGTACCGAATGGATTAATAGTAATAATAGCGGAAATATTCCTTTTAGCGCAACTACAAGACAGTATACAGCAGACGGATCAAACGTTACTTTTGCAATTAGCAGTGGTCTAGGTTTTAGCAATGTTTTAGTTTTTATGGGCGGAATTGCCCAATCTACTACTGATTACGCAGTATTAAATAGTAATGTAATATTTAATACTGCTCCTCCAGCAGGACTGCAAGTAGTAATTAGAGAAATATCTGGATATGGAGAAGTAGGCCCTACAGGTGCTGCATCTACTGTTGTAGGACCTACAGGTCCAACAGGTGCTCAAGGTATTCAAGGTATTCAAGGTGCTGACTCAACAGTAATTGGTCCTACAGGTGCTCAAGGTATTACAGGCCCAACAGGTGCTCAAGGAATTCAAGGCGTTACAGGCCCAACAGGTGCTCAAGGAATTCAAGGCGTTACAGGCCCAACAGGTGCTCAAGGTGCTCAAGGAATTCAAGGAATTCAAGGCGTTACAGGCCCAACAGGTGCTCAAGGCGATCAAGGAACTCAAGGTATTGTAGGCCCAACAGGTGCTCAAGGAATTCAAGGAATTCAAGGAATTCAAGGAATTCAAGGCGCTACAGGCCCAACAGGTGCTCAAGGAATTCAAGGTATTGTAGGCCCGACAGGAATTCAAGGTATTCAAGGTATTGTAGGCCCGACAGGTGCTCAAGGAATTGTAGGACCAACAGGAGCTGATTCAACAGTAATTGGCCCAACAGGTGCTCAAGGTCCTACAGGTTCAGAAGGAACAGGATTTCCTTTTTCCATAGGTGTTAAAAGATTTATTGGTAATGGTACTACAACCGCTTATACTATTGATAGCGGGTTTACTATTAATAACCTTATTGTTGCTGTAAATGGTATTTTATTTGACCCAACTGTAGAATACACACTTTCCGGAACTACACTTTCATTTACTACAGCCCCCGCTAATAATTCCGAAATTATTATTAGACAGATGCGAGGGGACGGGGCTACAGGTCCAACAGGTATTCAAGGACCTACAGGTGTAGGCCCAACAGGTGCTCAAGGTATTCAAGGAGCTGCCTCAACAGTAGCAGGTCCCACAGGCCCTACAGGTTCTACAGGCCCTACAGGTTCTACAGGCCTTGGGTTTGCAATAGCAAAAATATATACAACAGTTGCTGCATTAACTGCAGATACTGCACCAACCGGAATTGTTGCAGGTCAGTTCGCAATTATTGATACAGGTAACGTAGAGAATCCAGATGATTCAAAACTGTATTTATGGAACGGCACAACATATACATACACAACAGACCTTAGCGGCGCTAGCGGACTACAAGGTCCTCAAGGCCCTACAGGTGCACAAGGTATTCAAGGAGCTGCATCAACAGTAACAGGCCCAACAGGTGCTCAAGGAATTCAAGGAATTCAAGGCGTTACAGGTCCAACAGGTGCACAAGGTATTCAAGGTATTCAAGGAATTCAAGGAATTCAAGGCGTTGCAGGTCCAACAGGTGCTCAAGGCGATCAAGGTATTCAAGGTGTTGTAGGTCCTACAGGTATACAAGGAATTCAAGGTGTTACAGGTCCTACAGGTGCACAAGGAATTCAAGGTACTCAAGGCGTTACAGGTCCAACAGGTGCACAAGGTGATCAAGGTATTCAAGGTGTTGTAGGTCCTACAGGTGCACAAGGAATTCAAGGTACTCAAGGTACTCAAGGTATCCAGGGCGTTACAGGACCTACAGGTGCCCAAGGACCTACAGGAGCTGCATCAACAGTAGCAGGTCCTACAGGTACTCAAGGTACTCAAGGTGTAGCAGGATCAACAGGCTTACAAGGTATTGCAGGACCTACGGGTGCTCAAGGTATTCAAGGTTTTCAAGGTATTCAAGGTGTAACAGGACCTACAGGTAATGGATTCCCCTTTGTAATTACTACTAAAACTTATACGGGAGATAACAGTACTACTAATTTTACTATTGATAGCGGATATACTGTTGACAGTATAATAGTTATCTCTAATGGTTTAGTATTAAAACCAATAACAGATTATACACTAAGTGGAACAACATTAACGTTTACAACAGCACCCTTTACTGGTGAAGAAATTGTTGTTAGACAAATGATTGGTGACGGTCCTACAGGGCCTACAGGCCCCTCAATTGACTTAACTAACGTTATTGGCCATATTATACCTGCACAGAATGGTGTACAAGATCTAGGTTCCCCGACTAAACGCTGGAGAACAGGTTATTTTACAGCAAATACCATAGATTTAGGTGGTACACCTATTAGTGTTAGTGGTGGATTTTTATCAGTTGGTGGTACAAGTATTGGTTATGGTGAACAAGGTCCTCAAGGTATTCAAGGTCCTCAAGGTATTCAGGGTATAGCAGGAGCTGCATCAACAGTAGCAGGTCCTACAGGTGCACAAGGAATTCAAGGAATTCAAGGTAATGTAGGTCCTACAGGGTCTACAGGTCTTGGTTTTGCAATTGCAAAGATTTATATTAGTGTTGCTGCTTTAACAGCTGATACTGCACCAACAGGAATTGTAGCAGGACAATTTGCAATTATTGATACAGGTAATGTAGAGAATCCAGATGATTCAAAACTGTATCTTTGGAATGGCACAGCATACACTTATACAACAGATCTTAGCGGTGCTAGCGGGCTACAGGGTCCGCAAGGTACTCAAGGTAATGCAGGACCTACAGGTGCTCAAGGAATTCAAGGCTTAGTAGGACCTACTGGTTCACAAGGCTTAGCAGGTCCTACAGGTACTCAAGGAATTCAAGGTATTCAAGGCGATCAAGGTATTGCAGGACCTACCGGTACACAAGGTACACAAGGTAATGCAGGTCCTACAGGTGCTCAAGGTATTGCAGGACCTACTGGCTCACAAGGTATTGCAGGCCCTACAGGAGCTGACTCAACAGTTGCAGGTCCTACTGGTTCACAAGGTATTGCAGGCCCCACAGGTACTCAAGGTACTGTAGGTCCTACAGGTGCTCAAGGTATTCAAGGCCCTACAGGAGCTGACTCAACAGTTGCAGGTCCTACTGGTTCACAAGGTATTGCAGGCCCTACAGGTGCACAAGGTATTCAAGGTGGTCAGTTATACGTACTAAATAATATTGAATCTAATTACACTGTAAATAATTTTACAGGTAATTTTCCTACTATTACAGTAGTACGAGGCGAATTAATATATTTTAATTTACAAAATATAACTAGCTCACACCCACTAGCTTTTAGATTAGCAAGTGGAAATACTGCTGCAGTTCCTGGAATGGAAAACAATGATCCAGTTGCAGGAAAATATGCAACAGGAACACCTGTTATATATAGAGTACCTTATGATGCTCCAAACCAAATAGTTTACCAGTGTGTAATACACAGTGGAATGATTGGTTACATTAACGTATTAAATAAAAACGGACCAACAGGTGCTCAAGGAATCCAAGGTGCTCAAGGTGCTACAGGACCTACAGGTGCTGATTCAACAGTAGCTGGACCTACAGGTGCTACAGGTGCTGCTTCAACAGTAGCTGGACCAACAGGATCAACAGGTGCTCAAGGTGCTACAGGACCTACAGGTGCCCAAGGCGTTGCAGGACCAACAGGTACTCAAGGTACAAATGGTTTAGACTCAACAGTAGCAGGCCCACAAGGCCCAACAGGACCGCAAGGTCCTCCTGGTACAGGAGGCAGTGGCGAAAGTACTACAGGTCCCACAGGTGCTACAGGCTTAACTGGACCTACAGGTGCTACAGGGTTAACTGGACCTACAGGTGCTACAGGTTTAACAGGTACTACAGGACCTACAGGTTCTCAAGGCGTTACAGGACCTACAGGTGCTCAAGGACCTGCAGGTCAAAATGGCACAACAACACTTTCACCAGCAACTACAACTGCCTTAGGTGGTATTAAAGTTGGTAATAATTTAACAATAACTGAAGATGGTACGCTAAACGCACTAGCAGGTGGCGGTGGTGGCGGTCTATCCGACGCATTCAGCACTTTAGCAGTTAATGGGCAAACAAGTTTAGTAGCAACAGGACAATCAACGTTACAATTTGTTGCAGGACCTGGTATTATAATTAATACTAATAATGCAATAAGTCCAAAAAGTTTAACACTAACAAGCACACTTCAAGGAATCAATTTAGATGGCGGACGCCCTGATTCTGTTTATGGTGGTTTACCCTTAATTGATGGGGGAGGAGTAATTTAATGGCAATTCACGTTCAACTAAGACGCGGCACCGCGGCACAATGGGCTAGTATTAATCCTGTTCTTGTAGAAGGTGAACTTTGCGTAGAATTAGACACAGAAAAGTTTAAGATAGGTAACGGAGTATCCGCTTGGAACTCCTTACCTTATTCTTCAGGCCCTACAGGTCCCACTGGAGCACAAGGTGTACAAGGTAATGATGGTAACTTTGGTGGTGCGTCATTTGATTATACCTTTGATACTAATGTAGTAAATAGTGATCCTGGACCAGGAAAATTAAAATTCAACAATGCTTCTCTCAATCTCGCAACAATACTGCGAATTGATGATTTGGATGACACTTCATCAGATATTCAGGAATACGTAAGAGGCATTAATAATTCTTCTGCTTCTATAAAAGGTCACTTTAGAATCTCTAAGAAGTCTAATCTTTCAGTATTTGGATTATTTACAATAACTTCAATTTCCGAAGAACAAGGCTTTTTTAATATAGGTTGTTCTTTTGTTAGTGGAAGCAGTAATACTCCTTTTATAAACTCTGAAGATATTCTTATTACGTTTGCTAGAACAGGCATTCAAGGCGCGCAAGGTATTCAAGGTCCTCAAGGTGTTCAAGGTCCTCAAGGTATTCAAGGACCTACTGGTACACAAGGTGTACAAGGTATTCAAGGTGCACAGGGTCTCAAAGGTGACCAAGGTATACAAGGACCTATAGGTAACGGTTTCCCCTTTATAATTACTACTAGAACTTATACAGGAAATGATACTACAACTACATTTCCTATATCCCCAAATCTTAGCGTTAGTAATTTATTAGTAATTGTTAATAATACAATATTAAGACCAGGTGCAGATTATTCAGTTCTTGGTACTAATTTAGCACTTACAGTAGCTCCTACAACTAGTAGTCAAATTGTAGTTAGAGAAATGGTTGGTGATGGTCCTACAGGCCCTGCAGGTCCTGCATCAATAATCCCAGGACCTCAAGGTCCTATAGGTGACCAAGGTATACAAGGAGCTCAAGGACCAACAGGTGCTACAGGGGCAGCATCAACAATAGTAGGCCCTACAGGATCAATAGGATTACAAGGACCAACAGGTGCACAAGGTCTTCAAGGACTAACAGGATTACAAGGTGCTGTAGGACCAACTGGTCCAGTAGGTACTACTCCTTACAGCATGGTAACAGAATCTTTTACGGCAAATGGAAGTACAAATACTTTTACAATTAATGCTGGACTAACTGCTAATACTATTTTTGTGGTAGTTAATGGTGTAGTAATAAGACCTACTACTGATTATACTGTTTCTGGAACTACTTTAACAATTACTTCCCCAACACTAAATAGTGGAGCTCAAATAATTGTCCGAGAGCTATTAGGTGATTCAGTAAGTGCTCAATCGATAGAACAAGTTGCTACAAATGCAGCAACCGTCTATGCAATAGCGTTAGGATAAAAATATGGCAACAATATTTATAAATGCAATTTCAAGGGGTGTAGGTACTACTGAAGTAATTAATTTTACTGCTACTGAAAAGTCAATTGTTATTGGAGGTAATCTAAGTAATCTTTTGACTACATCAGTACCTATTAATTTAATACTTCGCAGAGGTACTACAGATACTTATCTTCAAAAAAATAAGCGTATTGAGGCGGGCGATGCTTTTGACGTATTCAAGGGTACTAAACTAGTACTAACGGCGGGAGATATATTAGTTATCTCTTCTGGATTAGCATCCAGTATAGATGCTGTCTTTTCTATATTACAAGGAGTAGCATAATGGCTGGAACTTTTGAACCAGATACGTTTCTTGACACAGCTACAGAAATAGCTGACAAGGTATTTTACGGTTTTAATTTTAATCCCACAACTGGGAAATTATATATGAATATTCTAGACGGCAATGAGCCTGTTAGTTTACCACAACCAGTATATAACATAGATAGAAATCAATACCAAGCATGGTTTTGGTCAAAGAACAGCGTACTATTTTACTGGGGTGATAATAGTACAGTATGGAAAAATAAATTATTAATGAGGATTCTATAATGGGACAAATTCTTGACTTAGGAAAATTACGCCTATCATTTCAAGGCAACTGGTCGTCAACTACTATATACGAATACAACGATTGCGTTCGTTACGGTGGAAATGTTTATGTTTACGTTTATCCTGTTAATGAGGCCGGACGTATACCAACTCTTACCAATTTTTGGTCTTTGTTAGTAGAGGGTATAAAGTTTACAGGTGTATACAGCCCTTCAACAGCTTATAAAGTTGGTGACGGTATTGCTTATGGTGGTAAAGTATACATTGCTATTGCTGATGGTAGTGCAAACACACCGCCTAACGCTACTTACTGGTCACAATTTGCTGACGGTATTCAATATGAAGCTAGCTATTCAGACGCAAATACATATCAAAGAAATGACGTTGTAACATATGGCGGATCAGCATATATAGCTAAAATAGATAGTACTGGAAATAACCCTATAGATGCAACTTATTGGGATAAACTAGTAGACGGTATATCTTTTGCAGGAGCATGGAATTCAGCAACAGCTTATGCTGCAGGAAGAGTTGTTAGCTACGGTGCTAATACTTTTAAAGCAACTACTAATTCAACTAATCAATTACCTACATTAGCTAATGGTAGTTTAAATTCGGGTTACTGGGAAGTATTTACGGAAGGTTTCCGTACAAAAGGTACTTGGACAGTTGGTACAGAATACTTTATAAATGATATTGTTATTCGTGGCGGAACAACCTATGTATGTCTTTTAAGACACACAGCCACAACTTTTGCTACTGACTTGTCTGCTTCTAGATGGGCACGATTTGCAAGTGGTCTTCAGTGGAAAAATGCTTGGACAGCTACTACAGTTTATGTTAAAGATGATATTGTTAAAAATGCAACAGGTAGTGTTTACATAGCTGCTCAAGATCATACTGCTGGCTCTGATTTTACCGTTGATTTTACAGCTGGTAAATGGCAAGAATTTGTAGTAGGTGCTTCAGATTTATTGCCTGCTCTTGAAGCAGGAGATTCTGGTAGAAGTTTAACAGTTAATGCAGCTGGTAACGGTGTAGACTGGATAGGGGCTACTGAGAGTTTAAACGTCAGATATGTAGCGCCACACGGAACAGATACAGCAGCTGCTGGTAAAAATTTAGCTACTCCATTTGCTTCTATTCGCTATGCTTGTGATAATATTGGCACTAATGGTGGTACAATTTTTGTTAGTACAGGTGTTTATAACGAACAATTACCTATAACAGTTCCAGCAAACGTAGCTATTGTCGGAGACAATCAACGTACTGTAGTTGTTCAGCCTAAAAGCGGTTTTAGTGATGACGGCTCTATTCCTAATAACGAAGCATCAATGTTTTTAATGAGCGACGGATCTATTTTAAACAAAATGACGTTTAAAGGTATGACTGGTTGGGTTCCTGGAACTACTGCTGCTGATGTAACTACTTCTACTATTAAAGGCGTTGTGGTAAGGCTTAATCCTAGTGCTCCTATTTTGTTCAAATCTCCGTATGTTTTGGAATGTTCATTTATTGGCTCTGGAGCCATTGGTGCCTTAATTGATGGTACTGCTAATGCTACAGGCAACAAAACTATGATTTTCCACGGATACACCGTTATTAGTAGTAATGGTGTTGGATATTGGGTTAAAGATGGTGGTAAAGCTGAGATTGTTAGTTGCTTTACTTATTATTGCTATTTTGGATATACTGCAAGTGGTGGTGGATTTATTCGCTCACTAAATGGTAATAGTAGCTACGGAACATGGGGAGCAACTAGTCGAGGATACTTAGCAGGCGAAACTCCATTAACAGGTAGTATATTTGGACAGCAAATAAACTTCTTGTATACTGGTGGTAATATTATAGTAGGCGATACAGTTACTAATACTGCTACAGGTGCTACAGCCACAGTAACTAATGTACAGTCTAATGCTAATAAAATTTATGTTACTGGTGCTTCCGGAACATTTACGCTAGGTAATCCACTAACCTTTACAAGTGGCGGTACTGGTGTTGTAAGTGCTGGTGCTTTAGAAGATCAAAAAGGATTTATACTAGTAGTAACAGGTTTAACTAGTTTACCTCTTCCAGGTGCTTCTATAAGTATTGCAGGTGATACTTATAGCTACGTTATTCAAAGCGTAACAGGTACTTATGTAGATGCTACAAGTAAAATAGCTATAGTGTTAGCACAAGAAAAACCGACTGGAAGTCCAAGTGGTTCTTCTGTTACAATAAGATATAAATATTCACAAATCCGTTTAACAGGACATGACTTTTTAAGTATTGGTACAGGTGGAACAACTACTACTAATTATCCAAATATTCCTACACAACCTGCTGCTCAAGGTAATGAAGTTGATGAAGCATACCCAGGACGTGTTTACTTTGTATCTACCGATCAAGATGGTAACTTCCGAGTTGGTGAATACTTCCGTATCGATCAAGCTACTGGACGTGCAACTTTAAATGCTTCCGCTTTTGACTTAGCAGGTTTAACTAGTTTAAAATTAGGATCAATTGGAGCACAGTTAGGAGAACTAATTAATGAGTTCTCCAGTGATGGTACAATGAGCGGTAATTCAAATAACGCTGTACCAACAGAATTTGCTGTAAAAGCTTACGTAGATAACAATTCAGGCGATAAAACAGTAAATTATACTAGTGTAGGTACTGTTACTTATAGTACTATTCGCAATGCCCCAAGGGTAACTGCAATGCAAGATACCACAGGCGTTAATTTTACTAATGTTGTTTATGGTGCATTTGGTAATGTACAATTACAAACTGTAGTTAATAGCTATCAAGAAATAAAAGCGGGGGTTACTAAATCAGTATCTCTTACATACAACGAAACTGATGGTAGTATAAAAACCATTACCGTAGTTTAAGGAAATTATATATGTCAGATATATTAATGCATAATGCTATCTCTAAAGGAACTAGAGATATGCGAGTAGATCTTTTAGGAGAGCCCACAGAAATCCTACCAATAATAACTAATCCACTATGCTTCTCTTTGTGGTCAACACTAATACCAAAAATACCTACACCAGTAGGTCAAATATGTGTATATGACGCAGGTGCTTACTTCAGAGATGGAGGAACATGTACCTGGACTGTACCCGCAGGTGTAACTAAAGCTCGATTTGAGCTTTGGGGAGCTGGAGCAGGCAGCCAAGCAGGTCTTTGTTGCTCATTTGCACCTACAGGTAATTCAGGTGCTTACGCTTCTGTTTGCATGACTGTAACACCAGGACAGGCATATGTACTGTGTGCAGGAGCTGCACACTTAATACAGTCATATTGCACACAACAGTGTGATACAAGCGGATGCCCTAGTTTTGTTACTGGCGCAGGTTTAACAAACTTTTGTGCTATGGGTGGTTGCGCTAATCTGTTGTATACTATGTGCCAACTAGGAAATCAATTTGCTGTTGGTTGTACTAAGTGGGCTGGACAAGGTTACGGTGGCGGTAATAGTGGTGCTTGTATATGTGGGCTTGGTCTTGCCTCTACTTGTATGAACGGTTACCCAACTGGCCCACTGCGCAGAGACTTTTTAGCTGCAGAAAGCTTTTTTGGTACAGCTACTAATGCTACAGTTTATGGCCTTAAAAGCCAAAATGCTGCTATGATGTTTAACGCAAGTTTGTATGGTAATGTTTGCACATATTCACTACCTCTACCAAACGGAAACATGAGTTCAATTACGTGTGATTGTTTTACAAGTACTTGCTGCGGTGGTCGAGGTGTAATGGCTTGTGCAGGATGTAATTTAATTCCTGGTCATGGCGGAATGTTTAACACTGCTTTTGGCGGTTGTACAAGTTTATACGGTGACTGGGGTAGAACCGGTATGGTAAAAGTTAGTTGGGCATAAGGTATAAATCATGGAAAAAACTTTAACAATAAAAATACCCAACGAACTTTGGGTAAACGATTTCTCAGAAAATAAAACAGCTGATTTTATATACTCAGGACCAGACAAAATCTGGTTCTTAGTTGAAAAAACAGGCGTTAGTGTAATGGTTAGTCCTGTTACATATATAGCAGAACCACAAGTAGGTGAAAATCAAGTTGCTGTACCTGTTGAGATTGCTACTGCAACCGAAGCCGAGTTAGCAGCAGCAATTATTTTACAACCAGAATTAGCACCACATCAATACACTCATACCAAACAAATAAACTATGATGATAGCGTATATTATGCAATAAGTAACCCTAAGCTAAATGACTACTATGATGTAGTAAGTAGTCAAACAGGAGTACTGTCGTTGGTATCAATAGTAAAGAATGAGCCAAATCCTAATTTAACGCCTGCATTACAAAAACAACAGCTAATAGAAAAATATTTAGCTGATAACGAATTTAGCGCAGAAGATCGTACAAAAGTAGAAGCTTATTTAGCAGTTATTTCAGCTTATGTAAATAAGGTTAAAACTGCATATAAGTGGAAATTTATTACTATTGCAAACGATGTTCCAGAAATACCTGGTGAGCTAATGGCTTTATTTAATACACTAACTCCTCCTGTAGCTGTTCCAGCCACAGTACAAACTTAAGGAATAAATATGAGCGATATATTAGCAAGTTCGGCAATGATTGAAAA
>Ga0208133_1000243_pt1 | contig 21634 bp, 17 predicted proteins | sample ColrivemetaGS535_FD_187595 | JGI IMG/M metagenome (GOLD analysis project Ga0208133, IMG submission 187595) | Estuarine microbial communities from the Columbia River estuary, USA - metaG S.535 (SPAdes) (version 2) | ecosystem: Environmental > Aquatic > Marine > Intertidal zone > Estuary | place... | reverse complement strand
ATCAAGTACTACATTAACAACCGTTGGGTTACTCGCACTAATAGTCTTACCGCTCATCCCCGGGATATTAAGCCGGGTCAATGGCGGGATGTGGGGAACCGCTTTTTGCCTTGCTTATTCAATGAGTTGGTGGATTTTGTTGAGATAGAATCAGCATGGAGTCATATTGCTTGGGGTAGTGCTGAAGACCGTGCCAAATACAATCCACCATTCTGGGCCAGTGGTTGGTGGCGTTGGCGCACTTGGCGTTGTGCTCAAGCGGGCATTGATCACCTCGACTGGGCAATGACTTTAACCATGGGATCAGACTGGGGTATAGAAGAAACTGATCCCGATCACGGCAAACCTACTGGTCAAGCAGAACGTGCCCGAGAAATCAAAGAACTTTACACATGGTGGACTGTGACCTATCGTGCTCGTCCTGACCCACATGATGCCAGTGGATGGACAGACTACTGTGAAGCAAGTCGTATTGCCAATGGCGGCAAGTTAAGTTTTAGCGGTGATAGAAGTCCCGAACTTGAAGCCATGAGCGATAAGTCTCATGCATTGCTACAAGAAATTGAAGCAGCCTACGAAGCAGAAGACGAAGCCATGATGATTCGTCTTATCAAGGCTAGAGATAGCCTATGGACTTAACGCCAATAACATTATACATAGATCACTCTAATCGAAATGGTAACTATTCGAATGTTTTAGACATACCGTTTTTTATTGTAGTAAGTGAAATTCCGGCCACTAAATTTTTCTATCCAATTTTCTTGCCCAAGGACTCTCATAGTATACCCTACGTAGTAATACCGGATTTAATTTTAAATTCTATATATCAAGGCAATTGTCTAATATTGATATACCATTATCACGAGGCTGCTAACTGGCAGCATTACGAACAGGATATATTTGATATTCAACACTCCTACAATTTATCAGATGATAAAATTGTTTTTCTTACTGGTAATGTAATTGGATCTTTAAAATATAAATCTGTATTTTGTAACTCGTGGGAGCCTGCCAGCTTTGAAAATAACTTTATTAAAGAATGTCGATCTGGAACTCATTTTATTTTTAAAGACGAACGCAGACCGTATAAATTTATTTGCTTAAATCAGAGAGCCCGTGACCATAGATTTGCATTAGTCACCGGATTATACCCATATAGAGATCAAGGATTGCTTAGTTTTCATTATTTCAGAGCGGAATGGCAAGCGTATGGTAAGAAAAAATTCATCGAAAACTACCCAACGTATAATACACAGTGGGATAACTTGGAATTGGAATTCAAGACACCAATAAAACTACCAATCCAATTTGATCAAGAAGACTGGCATAAAACATGTATTATAGACAGAAACGTCGAAAAATTTTATCAAAGTTATTTGCACATCATAAGTGAAACACATGTTAGTCATGTTTTCTTTACTGAAAAAACATATAAACCTATAAAATACTTTCAACCATTTGTCATGATAAATGGACAATATAGTTTGCAACATTTTAGGAAGTTGGGCTACCAAACATTTAGCGGATACATTGATGAGAGTTACGATCTTGAATCTGATAACGAACGTCGAATAGAACTAGCAATACAGGCCAGTTTGGATTTTATAAACCGAGAAGACCTGCACGAAGTTATGAAAGAAATGTATCCCATATTCGAACATAATCATCGTACCTTTATTGAACGATGTAGGAATTTCCAAGATCGCTTGCACAGCGACATAAGTAACATACTATACGCACAGGATCACAATGCCAATTAAAATTAAAGACATAAGCGAATTTAGAAAAACGGTATGTGCTGTTCCATGGATGCATCTTGCGTTTGAACCTAGTGGAAAAGTTATCCCATGCTGTTTGACCAGTACACACAACTATTTTGCTGGCGATTTAAATACGCAATCAATTGAAGAGATTTGGAACAGCGATAACATGAAGTCCGTTCGCAAAGACATGATCAACGGTATAGAGCCGGAAATATGTAACAAATGTTTTGATCAAGAACGTGTAACAGGCGAAAGTGGACGAGTGCATCATGCTAGAGACTTTCCCGATGTTTTAAAAGAGATTCCCCATATTACAGAACCTGACGGTACCTGTACTAATATGGAGCTCAAATATTGGGATTTCCGTTTTAGTAATCTTTGCAATTTTAAATGTCGCAGCTGTGGGCCACGCTACAGTTCAACATGGGTGCCTGATGCTAAGAAATTAAAATGGATTGACGAACAGGATAAAGTTTGGAATATAGCCAGTGTCAACGACTTGACTAATTTTGACTTTTTAAAAGAACAAGTTGATCATGTAGAAAAGATTTATTTTGCGGGCGGCGAACCCTTGATGATGCCAGAACATTGGCAAATATTAGACATGCTAGTTGAACACAAACGTTTTGATGTACGCATTTCATATAACACAAATGCCAGTACACTCACATATGGCGGCAAAAATGTGTTGGACTACTGGCGTCAATGGGATCACGGTAAAATCGAAGTATGGCCTAGCATTGATGAAATTGGCGAACGTGCCGAATTAATACGTGCAGGAACAGTATGGAGTAAAGTAGAGGCAAATCTTAAAGCAATGATGGAACTGGATAATATCATTGTACGTCCAGGTCTAACTATTGGAGCATGGAATGTTTCAAGATTGCCCGAAATAGTTACAGAATTAATCAACTTCGGTGTTGTCAAATCCAAGAAAGAGTTTGGCATTAATTATGACAATTTCTTTATTAACATGCTAATGGATCCCAAACATTATCATGTGCGTATATTGCCAGACGATTTTAAGAAAAAAATCATCGAGAAATTAGAAACTTTTGTTGCTGAATATAACAAGAAATACGAAACTGATATTTCAAGTAGATTCTCTTATATTCTTCACGAGCTTACAACACCCTTTGATAAAGTTGCTGCAAAAAGTTTCATTGAAATAACTCGTCAATTAGATCATATAAGAGACGAAAATACATTCACAACTATTCCTGAAATGAATAAAGTAAAGTCTGCATTACTTTTAGGAGATAATGTCTAAATGGATGATATTAACAAATTAAGAAAAGAAATAATTGAAAGTAAAACATTTTGTTTTTATCCTTTCTTAGAATTAAGCACGAATCCAGCTGGACATTTAAAACCCTGTTGTTACCAATTTCAACCCATGTATCATAGTTGGGGTGACGGCCCTGTCATTAGTATAGCTAACGGTGATACATTTGATACTGCATGGAATAGTAAATTTATGCAGACTCTTCGACAGGATCTCACAGAAGGTCGTATTCCGCAATCTTGTGACCTATGTATTCGAGACGGCGATGCCAGTATGAGGAAACGATCTGTTAACGAATACAAAAACGATATTAACGCACTTACACTAGTTGATAATACTATAAAAAGCCACTACATGGCTAGGCATACTCCAGTTATATTAGAGTTAAAGCCTAGTAATCTATGTAATATTAAATGTGTTATGTGTAACAGTTACGATAGTTCGCAAGTTGCTAAAGAACTAACAGAACTATCTACAAAATTTAAAGGCATCGAAATCAAAGATGGTAGATTTATGTCAAAGTCTACTACTCCTGGCATTACAGAGAACAATAAATTATGGAAGAATGTTAGTGAAGTAGGATGGGACGACAACGAAGCCGTATGGAAAAACTTTGAAAAGATTGCGCCTAACTTAGAAATTTTAAGTTTTGCAGGAGGCGAGCCTACATTAATGCCGTTTGTTTTAAAGACATTGGATTATTGTGTTGAAAAAGATTATGCAAAAAATATAACAGTATTCATCTCTAGTAACTTTACAAATTTAAATAAAAAGTTTTTCGAGTTGATGCCCAAGTATAAGAAATTTGAGCTTATTGCAAGTATTGACGGATATGATAAAGTAAACAACTATTCGAGATTTCCTAGTAAGTGGAGTCAAATTAGTAAAAATTATATTGCAGCTAAAGAATATATGAAGTATCCAAATGTTAAAATACTTACTAATATCACTGTTAGTATTTTAACTATTATGGATCTTGTTGATTTATTGTACTGGTTAGAGGATCGGGCCAACGAATATCCGTATTTTAAAGAATGGCCTTATAATATTAACCTAGTTATGTATCCCGAAGAACAACGTATTAATTTATTACCAGACAACCTTAAAGCAATAGCAATATACAAACTGACAAAATATCTATCCGATAGTCAGATACTGAAAGAGTTTCCAGGATTAGATTCTAAGATACACCTACTGATTAATGAATTAAAAACTCCAGACGATCCTGGATTATTTAATATATTTAAAGAAAGAATACACGTATTAGACGACCACAGAGAAATTAATATTGCCGATTATATACCAAGTATATCAAATTTGTTCTATCCAAATGGTGACAAAAAATGAAAGTGAATTTTGTTTTTAGTAATTCGAGTGGAAGCTCAAATAAATTAATAGGCAATATAACAAGTGTTTTTCATGAGAGTTACAACACATGCCCTTACTTTATTTGCTGGGCTTATGATATTAACAAACATTTGTTAAAAAATTACAAATGGGATCCGTATACTGAAAAAGAAATTTTATGTAAGTTAACTTCGGAGTCCTGGGATTTATATTCACGACACGAAGTATTGAAAAATACAGTATACCAGGTTACAGTAGATATAAAATTAGGAACAGCTCCTAATTGTAATATTTCTATTTTAGATTCAGGTAGTTGGAAATTTTTAGGCGGCCAATCTTTTAATTCTGACGAACACTTGTTAAAGTCAAAGTGGACTAGTGTTACTATTGAAATGGCGCCAAGCGAGTCTGGTATTATTCATTTGCACATAGGAGCTCTTGATAGTCCGCTTCCTATACAACAAGAAGGTACTGTCTTTATTAGAAACCTCAAAATTAAATCTGAATCTACTCAACAGATAGTAGATAATTTTTCTTTTCAAAACGGTAGATTTTCATTAGAAACTAAAAACTATAATATGAATTGCATATCGTTATCAGACATTGATAATTATAAAAACGATTTCAACGTATATCCTATAGTAATAACTGTTGCAGAATACAGTTATAGCTGGCCGTTACTTTTATTGAGTAAACAAATTATAGATCTTATTAATCAGGATCGTCTTAAGATATTATTGTTATGTAGTTTTGAACCAATCTTTTCTCCAATTGACGACGTTTGGGATTTTTCAGTAATACATAGACAAGTTGAAAATATATGCCGTCTATTAAAGATTACAAGACTTGATAATATCATATTTGCTGGAGCAGATTCTACTATTGAAAGACGAGTAGAAAAATACAAAGCAGAAATGCGCAAAGAAGATCCAAACAAAAAATTAGTAAAATTTAAAGATCTTAATACTTACGGATATATAACTCCTAAAATTCTTGAATCTTCAAATAGTATTGACTGGTTGGAAATTTACTGTAATAATTATAAAAATAAATCCTATCTGTTTTTATATCTTAACAATAGAATCGTTTACCACAGGTATGTATTTTATAAACGTATGGAATATAAAAACTTGTTAGGTTACGGCATGCATTCTTGGAATGGTATGGTCTCCCCGTTTGGAAATAACGAAGGCTACAGTGTGTTTAATGAATTTTGTGTAAATTGGCAAAATTCTAATACCAACGAAGAACAACAAAAATTTATCGATTATGTCAGATCTAGCCCTGGCATAGAAATAAAGAAAGTAGAAGATGACTCTTTTGATCTAAGCGACCCTCTTATAGGTGGATCGCTAATTAATCCGTCTTGGATTGGAAATTCTTATTTTTCAATTGTAACTGAAACTCACATCGGTGGTGATGGCATGCCGTCCCATATAACTGAAAAAATTTACAAACTTATTTTTTGTTGCCATCCATTTATTGTAGTAGGACCCATGCATCATCTTGCTACTTTACGTCGATACGGTTTTAAATCCTTCCCAGAACTATTTGACGAGTCTTACGATTCAATGCCAGAGGGTTTTGAAAAACATGATTTTATAGCTAATCAGATAAAATTTTATACCACTGATGAAGGTAAGAAAAAATTAGAACAGGTATTTCCTATTTTAAGAGATACATTAGAATATAATAGAAATCACCTGTTGTCGTTATCGGTCGACGACTTGTGGGATAGTTTAAAAGATCTTTAACCGTATTTTTTTACTTCTCTAATAGGATCGTTGAGTTTTTCAGCGATCTTATTCTTAACAACATATCGTTCGTTGTTAATATTACGAATTTCAATTGCACGGCGTGCAACTTCTTCAACAGGATACTTGTGTTCCACTGTGAACTTTTTAAAATCGTTTTCTCGGTCCCAGATCTGGCTGTGGATTTCTTTTAATTCCGCTAACTCATCTGCGATAAGTTCCATATCGTAATCAGTTAATTGTTCTCTATAAAAATCTAATTCTGGTTTACAATCTAAACCCTTGTCAAATTTTAAAGATGCAATTGTATATTTGTCCACGATTTCTATTAATGCTAGTTTATACACGAATATCTCCTGTTTTTTTATTTATATAGGCTCATAAAGCCGTCAACTTTTTCACCAATATAAGCAATTTGCTCGGGTGTAATTACAGGACTAGTTCCATGAAAGTACGTATTAGTCATTGTAAAAGTAGCAACAGGAAAGTTGTCCTTAGCTTGCTGTGGGTCCATAATATGCGAATATGCCGGCTGTAACATAATGTTGCCTGCAAAGTAAGGACGAGTTTGAATTAGATTCTCTTCTAGATAGTCGACAATATCACTACGTTTGAATGGTGCATCTTCACGAATAGTTAATGGAAATGCAAACCAACTTGGATCTGCCTTAGCCTGTGCCCTAGGCAAGTGGAAGAAATCCTCGTACTTAGAATAGATATCAAAAAGTAATTTATAATTTCTTTTACGTAATGCATGTATCTCATCTAACTTTTTAATTTGTTCAAGACCCATTGCACCTTGTAATTCAATTGGTTTTAAGTTGTAACCAATTTCATCATAGACATATTTGTGATCAAATATTTCACCTGGCATTGTAGGTATCCATTCATTAAAACGTTTGCCGCACGAGCCGCACTTTAGTTTGTTTGCCTCTGGCCCTACACAATAGCAACCACGACCCCATTCGCGGAATGAACGTAACAAGACTTCCTGTTCGTAGGTATTGCAAGAAACAAAACCACCTTCGCCCATGGTCATGTGGTGTGCTGGATAGAAACTGCAACTAGCCATTTCTCCAAATGTTCCTAGTGGTTTACCGTCATAAGTAGATCCAAGTGCATCGCAACAATCTTCTAATAGAATCATGTCATACTTGTTAACTAACTCCATCACTCGATCCATGTTAGGCGGGTTGCCTAAAACGTGTGCAAAGGTAATCACACGAATATTGTGTTCTTTAATTAATTCTTCTGCATGGGTTAGATCTAAATTAAGTGTGTCTAACTCAATATCAACAAACACGGGTTCAAATCCAACTTGTAGCGTAGGGTTGAGTGTTGTGGGGAAACCTGCAATGGGCATTAATACCTTTGTTCCCTTGGGCAAATTATAACCACGCTTACTAGTAAGCGATGCCATCATTAACAAATTACTGCTAGACCCAGAGTTAGTCAATATGCCAAAGTTTTTGCCAAAGTACTTGGGGAATTTCTTCTCAAACTCTACAGACTTTGAGCCCATTACTAACCAGCCGTCTAACAAAGTAGATACTGCTGATACAATTTCATTTTCGTCAAAGTAAGGACCAGCATAGTTTACAAAGTCTTTACCAGCTACCCAAGTCTTTTTACTATTTTTATCTTTGATAAAATCTGAAACACTATTTAAAATATTATTTTTTTCCATTATAACCAATGCCTATGTTCCAATGTCCAATCAACTAACTCTTGTATACGTTCTTCAAACGACATTTGAGGTGACCATCCTAATTTTTTTAACAAGTCGCCACTTAATGAATACCTTAAATCTAATCCTGGTCTTACTGTATTAAAATCTACAAGTTTATATTTTAGTTCCTTACCCATACACTTAGCAATCACTTGTGCAATCTCTAAATTATCTAACTCAGTATAACCAATAATGTTAAATTTAGGACACTTGGCGCCGCCGTAGTCATTTTCAAAAACGTCTTGAGGCAAGTCTAGAATGAATAATAATGCATCTGCTACATCCTTAACATGTACATAGTGTCGAGATCCAGGCTTGTCGGTTACTGGATCTGCATGTACTAGTATTTCAGTGTCATTAAGAATATGTTTAATACACTTAGGAATATATTTTTCAGGATGTTGTCTATGCCCATACACATTTACAGTATGGCAAATGTAAACAGGTAGTTTGTATGTGTTATGATAAGAAACAGCCAGTTCTTCACCTCCTGCTTTACTAGCAGAATACGGATTGGTTGAATTATATCTAGCACGTTCGTCATACTCTACTCCATCAGGTGCAGGCCCAAACACTTCATCTGTACTAAAGTAGATAAATCTTTCTAAATTAGTACAAGTTCTTGCAAAGTTTAGAACATTGCAAGTGCCCACAACATTGTCTAAGACAAATGCCATTGGATTTTCAATTGACCGGTCTACATGTGATGCAGCTCCGATGTGCAAGATGTAGTTAACATTGCCAATAGCATTTGATATTTGTTCATTAAATTCCGACTTCATATCGTGGAACACAAATTTAACTCTAGATTTATGTTCTGGTCGTTCTGCAACTACTTCGTGCAGTCTATGTAAGTTACCTGAAAAGTCTAAACGGTCAATTGTAATAATATTCCAGTCAGTCCTATCTAAAATAGTTTCAATTACCATGTGTGCTATAAATCCTGCGCCACCGGTAACAAGTACTGTTTTTTTCATTATTGAATATTTCCTATTTTTTATTTGTAATTAAATGCGGGCAAGAATTTACTTCATCTGCCATTGCTTGCTGATTGCCGACTAACCCAAATAGAGCACGGGATCGAGTATCTGTGTCCTCTTGAAGGTCTGTTAAGTAATAAATTGCTATGCTTTTCCTATATACACCTTCTGGAGTATTGCAGACACGACTAAGACCGTGCCACGAATTCTGTGTAGTATCAAAAATAATAGCACGGTTGAATGATGGTGACACTTCTTTAACTAGTGTATCAGGAGTATCGGTACCAGTCCATAGACCAAAGTGGCCACCGTGTTCTTCTTTAAAATCGCTACTAAGATAAATTATAAGATTAAGTTTACGTTGTAAAGGTAGTTTTGGATGTATAGAGTAATCGAGATGTGGATTAAGGGAACCACCGGTGCCATGCATATGCCAGCCACCTGCTTGTAATCCTGGATCACTATATAGTTTACAACCTACAAACTTAGAAAGCATATCTACAAATTCAGAAGAATTTAAATATGCAATCAACTGATATGTATTTTTAGGAAATAGAAACCAATCACAATTAAGTTTTTTGTGCTGTACAAGATTGTTGTACTCTAACCAATGAGGCGAACTATAATCTAAAAATTCAGACTCAATTACTTCTGGGTTTGATAAAAAGTTATCAATAACGCAATGATCAAACGGACTAGATTTATAGTTTGCAAATGCAGATGTTAAATTATTAAGATTAATTAGATTCATTTTTCTTGCTTTTCCAGAGCTCTATAGTTCTATCTAGACCTGTATCTAAATCAACTGTTGGTTTCCATCCTAGTAGGCGTTCTGCTTTTGCTGCCGTGGAGTTTAGAACATAGATCTCGCCATCACGTTTAGGTTTTGTATTCCAATTGACTTTGCCTTCCCAGTTCATCTTGGTGGCTATCTTTTCAACTAAACTTTCAATAGTAAGTGCATTATCAGGGCCAACACAGAAAATTTCTCCGTTAGCTTGTTCTGATTTTTCTAACACAGTAGCATACAATTCAATTAAATCATCAATCCATAAGAAGTTTCTGTAAGGCTTACCGTAGCCTAAATTAATTTCATCTGGGTTGGCTAACATCTGTGTAATAATTTGTTCCACCACAAAGAAGTCATTGTCATGTCTGCCATATGTGTTGGTTTGTCTAAATGCACAGAATGGAAAATCAAACGATCGGTGTGCATATTCTAAATAAAGTTCGCAACCAACTTTGGCCACAGCATAGGGTGCATTGGGATATTGTTTGGTTGACTCATCAAACACTGGCAAAGTAAACGGTTTACCGTCGCGAATCAAATCGCTTTCAGGTTGCCAACCGTAAGTTTCCATTGTGCTGCTAAACACAAACAGTTTGAGATTTTTCAAATGCCTAGCTGATTCAATCATGTTCACAGTGCCAACATAATTGATTTGGCTAAAAGTTGTTTGCTCATAAAAGCTCTTTTCCACTTCAGTTCGTGCAGCCAAATGGATGATGAACTCTGGATCAACTTCGGCTAATCGATTGTCAATTGCTTCCTTGTCCAACAAGTCACATGCCAAATCAAAAATTTGATATTGGTTTGCTAAACGATTTTGGAGATATCCGCCAATGAATCCTGACAATCCTGTTATGAGAACTTTCTTCATCACGTTCCTTAAATTATAGTAGTATTTAATCAGTATTTTGGTTATCCAAAAATATTTGACTTGAATGTAAATAGGTGCTATAATACATTATTGTTTAACAAACTAGGAGCAGAAAATGGCTACAGTAGCAGGCGTAAAGATCAAACCCAAAGCAAAAAAAGTCACCAGTGTGACTGTTCGCGAGAATGCCAAAAAGGACTACAGTCCGAAATGGGACACTTGCGAAGATATGAACACTGACCAATTCTTGCGTCACTTTCACAGTGCCATGAGCTACTACCGCATGGAGTTCAGCGGTAAGGATTTGAAGCCAGCAGTTGTCAAGTGGATGACTAATATTGGTTGCACCAAAGAAGACATTGCTGCTTACAAACGTACCAAAGATAATCGTACCAACATCACCATGGGTGCCATTGCAAGTTGTTTGCTGCGTGGTATGCCAGCTGTGCGTGAAGATTTTAACAAGGGCCGTGATACCACTGCTTGGTTGCGTAATGAAATTGTTCAAATTGTTGAGCAAGGCAAAGACGACATAGACGAAGCTGCGGTTGTGGAAGTTAAAAGTACAGCGGTTCAGCCAACTATTCAAGAGCGTGTGCGCGAAAGTGCAATGCGTATGACTGAGGAAATTGAAGACGCTATTGAAAGTTTTCAAACTGATCCAGAAAACTTTGATCCAAAAGCATTTAAGATGCTGAACTTGCTGAAAGGCAAAGAAGTTAAAGCTGCTCATGCACGTATTATCAAAGGTTTTTACGAGCGTGATTTGAATGAGCTGTTGGAACTTGCTAGTGGCAAAGCTGACGATCAATTGCGAGAAGGCTACAGTCACCGCAGCCGTAAGCAAGTTAAAAATATGATTGTGTTCTATCAAGAAATTGCAATGGCTTGCGACATGCTGGCTCAAGAAGCCAAAGTTAATCGTGCTCCACGTAAGACCAAAGCTGTGAGCAAGGAAAAACTTGTGGCCAAACTCAAGTTTATGAAAACCAACGAGCCTCTAAAACTTGTGAGTATTAACCCCACTGATATCATTGGTGCTGGAGAATTGTGGATTTTCAACACCAAAACCCGCAAGTTGGGCAAGTACGTGGCCAGTGAGTTCAACACGCTGAATGTCAAAGGCACCACAATTACCAACTTTGACGAGTTTAAAAGTGTGCAAAAGACTATTCGCAAGCCAGAAGACAAACTCAAAGAGTTCAAGTCAGCAGGCAAGATTGCTCTACGCAAGTTCTTAGAGGATATCAATGCCACAGACACCAAGATGAATGGGCGTATTGGTGAAGACACAATCCTACTTAAAGTACAGTAAGCAATCAAAACATGGATAAATACTCCAAAGAGAGTACTTTATCTATGTCTAAACTATTTGATATCCAAGATACAACCGTTGCAATAGCAGATTTAACGCTGTTAAACACCCGCGGAGATGTACAACATGCCGGCGCAATCAACGTTGCAGGCAATGTTCGCATAAACCAGAACTTATCAGTTGCTGGAACTATTGAAGCTGAAACTATCAATGTTAAGAATTTAGTTACAGATAACGGCAATCTAGCCAGTGTTGGTGATTGGATTTACAACACCGAAAGCGAATTAAACGGAAAGGGTTTCAGCTGGACTCACGGTGTTGGACAAACACAACTGGCGTACCGGTTAGGAAACCGTCTATGGACAAATGCCAATCTGGATATTTCTGCAAATTCCACTTATAGCATTGATAATATTCCAGTAATCAGTGCAACAGCATTGGGCGGCGGCATCACCAGCAGTCGTTTAACCAGCGTGGGTACACTGTCAAAACTAAATGTTTCCGGTGATGTAAGCATTGGTGAATTTGCATTTTTTAACACCAATTTCAATAAGTTAGGAATAGGTACAGAAGATCCCAGCTCAGCTATTACCATTATTGAAAATAACGTTGAACTTGGCATTGGTAGTCCTAGCATTGGCGTTGGTAGTTTTGGAACTGTCAGTTGCCATGACTTAACCATTACCACAGACAACATTCCCCGTGTCACTATTAAAAACAGTGGGGAAGTCAACGTTGGAGATCCGGTACACGGCGGCGGCGTGTTGAATGTGTATGGTGTCATCAATGCCGGAAGTGTTGTGACAGACAACAGAATTGATAGAACACATCCGCTACAGTTCTCGGGTACTAGAGACACGAGTGCGTTTGGTTTGGGGTTGGCTTGGACAGACCCAACATTTTCTGCACAACTTGTAATGATGAGCGGGCCAACTCGATTGTGGTCCAGTGAAAACATTGACCTTGGCTCTGGTAAATCTTATTATATCAATAATGCTCTTGCGCTGAGTGAAAACACACTAGGTGCATCTGTAACACATAGTAGTTTAACATCAGTGGGTGTATTAGATAATGTAACAGTTTCAGGTAATACCATAACCAATTCGCTTGATGCGGAGCGTGGATCTTTTACGGCTGGCGTTCAAGTTGGCACTACTCGTTTGATGCCAAACGGATTATACAACTCAACAGAGATGACTATTGGAGTTGGTGAGGTTCCAATCTTATTTGGAGATTCAACACAAATTACAATAGGAACAAAACTGGCACAATCAAAACCTGTAAAAGTTTTTGGTCCGCTGAGTGTGAACATCAATAATCCAGATCCAAGTTTACAATTCAGTGTAAACGGTGATGTCAGCATTGGAGGTAAACGATTTACTTCAGGACACAGTGCGCCCACTGAGGCTCATCATTATTTCAACAAGGGTGACATTTGCTGGAATACAAATCCAGGTACAGACAGTTATATCGGATGGGTGTGCGTGACAGAAGGCACACCAGGACAATGGGCAGGGTTTGGTCGGATTGGTAGCCAATAACATTGACTTTGTCTAAATAAATCTATACAATTAACTTATGCGGACTTAGGCATTCATCCCGCAATATAAACTCTGCATGCCATTGCTTAATCTTAGGAGATAACAATGGCAAATTTACAACCAGTAGTATACAAGTATCAAAGCACAAAAGAATACGTGGACGCATTTCCATGTGCTTACAGACAATGGCGTAGTGATAGCCACTGTAATCTAATTCATGGCTACAGCTTCAGCATGAAGTTCTATTTTGGAACAAACGACTTAGATGTTCGTAATTGGGCTGCTGATTATGGTGGCCTAAAAGAACTCAAAAAGACACTGGAAGATCAATTTGACCACACACTTATTGTGGCAGAAGATGATCCAGAAATGGCCACATATAAACTGCTACAAGAAAAGAAAATGGCCAAGGTAGTAATACTGCCACGTTTGGGTTGTGAAGGACTCAGCGACATGCTGTACAAGTATGTGAATGGTGTTTACATTCCAGAAATGTGGGGACCAGGAGAAGCAGCTCGTCTTTGGTGTTACAAGGTAGAAGTACGTGAGACACAGGCCAATATGGCATTCCGTGAAGGACACAGAGAGTGGAATGAGGATTTGCTAAGTTGAATAGTTTAGAACGAGTTTGGGCCAGAGCAACTGGTCATTTGATGGGAAGCTCGGACAGTGATCGACCAGACGTGCCAATTCTTACTTTGAGAGAAGCAAGGATTGCATTATTCCTTAAAACTTTTTGGGTGTTACTTCACAGTGTTACCTGTTGTTTTATTATTGCAAACGTGATTAGACATTGGTGAACAACAAGTTGACTGTGGATGGACATGGTGTTATAATATAACATGTCCATTTTTATTGATTGTGTATTATGAAACGAATTGGTTACGCTTGTAAATGGCTAGATGATGCCTCCGAAGTACGAGGTATGAAAGTAAATGCCGACAACAGGGTGCTGAATGGTCGCAGTACCACCATGCGGTGGCTTCGTGAACATCCGCTGGAATCTGAACAGCGTCAATATGACCTGATGAATCACAACACCAGCGCCGCTGTGAAGATGATTGAACGTGTGGCACAGTTGCCTGCTGAACGCAGAATGATGCGTATTGGATCAGAAATGCTGAGTGGATACACAGAAAAAGATTGGATTACATGGTGGCAACAGCCAGACCAACAACGGCATTGCGAACGGATATTTGCCCCAGTGGGCGAAGCTGCTCGCAAACATGATGTGCGTATCAGTTTTCATCCTGGACAGTTCTGTGTGTTGGCCAGTGAAAATCCCGGCATTGTGGAACGTAGCATTGAAGAATTTGAATATCATGCTGACATGGCCCGTTGGATGGGATTTGGCAAAACATTCCAAGACATGAAGATCAATGTGCATATCTCAGGCAAGCGTGGTCCAGAAGGAATCAAAGAAACGCTAACCAAACTGAGTCCAGAAGCTCGTAATTGTATTACCATCGAGAATGATGAAAATTGTTGGGGTGTGGATAGCAGCATTGAGCTAGTGGATCATTGTGCGCTAGTGTTGGATATTCACCATCACTGGATTCGCACTGGGGAATATATTCACCCCACAGACGATAGAGTCAAACGTATTATTGATTCGTGGCGCGGTGTAAGGCCAGTGTGCCATTACAGTGTGAGTAGAGAAGATGTGCTGATTGATCATCCCGTTGATGTGTTACCAGACCATGCGGCACTGCTGGCTGCAGGCTACAAAAAACAAAAGATGCGGGCACACAGTGACTGGTATTGGAATCAACCTGTGACTGACTGGGCTCTCAGCTTCTGGGAACACTTTGACATCATGTGCGAAAGCAAGGGCAAGAATTTATCCAGTGCCCAAGTGTACAACCGGGCTGTAGAACTTAAACTGATTTAGTAGCACGTGGTTTTTTAGGAGCCGCTGGTGCTTTTACAACAGCTGGTTTAACTGCTTTTGGCTTAGCTGGACCGCGTTTAGCAGGCGCTGCTTTAACAACCTCAGCTGGTACAACAGCATCTGCTACAACTACCACAGTATTAGGGGTAGTTATAATGGCTGCTTCAGTACCCGCAGGTAATGGATCGATCTTGTAAGGAGCTGCTGGCTCTACTGGTACAGCAGCATCTGATGGGTTGATTCCAAATAATTTTTTAATTGCGTTTAACATGGTATATTATCCTCCAGAGTATTTATATCGCTAAATATGGTTATGTACAATTTTATACGACATATCACCATGAACGAGGGTAAAACACCCAAGACATTGGTCCAAACCAAGTTACCCTATGCCAAAGATGACTTGGAGCCCAGTAAAAGTGAAGACACCATCAAGTATCACTATGGCAAGTTATACAAGGCATATGTGACTCGGTTCAACGACGGAGAAGGTGATGCTGACTTCAATGAAGCAGGAGCATTTTTACACGACTTGTACTTTACTCAGTTTCAAAAACCCACAGCATCAAATGAACCCAGTGGATCAGCTGGTGAGTTTATTACCAAACACTTTAAAGCATTTGACAAATTCAAAGAAGAATTTGAAAAAACAGCCATGAAGATACAGGGTAGTGGGTGGGCATACTTGGCACGTGATGGCTCTATCAAAACTATTAAAAATCACGAAATCAGGATGGATATCATAGTGTTGATTGATTGGTGGGAACATGCGTTTGCTTTAGATTATCAAGCAGACAAAAAATCATATCTCAGCAATCAGTGGAAAATAATGAATTGGAACGTTATCAGTGCTAGAGTTGGTCTAGTGTCTTGAGGCTACTGGCGGGCATACTCCACACATTCCTGCTTTCAACGCCTTTTAATTGAGCAAACTTCTTGGCATCACAGTGCTCACAAACATGATAGAAATTGTTTGATAATCTGTTTGGGTCCATGTTGCCCTTGTCTCTTGTAAAAATAGTATTACACGCATCACACTTCAAAACTACCACAGTTTTGTTTCTAACATAGGTGTGGTGTTTGCCGCGATTGCTGCTGCGAACATATTGTGTTTGACGAAATTCTGTACCAATGAACATCATGTATTTACATTAAGGTTATAAAAACCTTTGATAAATACTATATCAAGGAACACTATGCTTACTATTTCCAATTCTGCCAAACTAAAAATACTAGATCTTCTACTAGAAGAAAACAATCCAAACTTATCTTTACGTACATTTGTCCAAGGTGGCGGCTGTAGCGGATTCAGTTATGGATTCACATTTGACGAAATAGTCAACGAAGACGATTTTGAAGTCCCACTAACCAACGATGTTAAGGTATTAGTAGATGCAATGAGCATGCAGTATCTCACAGGCGCAGAAATAGATTACAAAGAAGATCTACAAGGCAGCACATTCAGTATAACAAATCCCAACGCAAAATCAACATGCGGTTGCGGTTCCAGCTTCGGAGTTTAATAAATGACACAACAAATTGTTAACGTAGGTGTGCAAGGCAACGACGGCACCGGCGACAGTATTCGCGAAAGTTTTACAAAAATCAACAGCAACTTTACTGAGATGTATGCTGTGTTTGGCCAAGGGGGCCAGATAACTTTTGGTAGTCTTGCAGATGCTCCAGGTACTCAATCGTTTGCCATAACAAACGTGGCCGCAGGTAATCCTAGTTTGGGTAGAGTTACACTAACATTTAGTAATCCAAACATATTATTGAGCCCGTTTACTGTGGGTCAGAATATCATTATCAACAATTGTGCGCCTGCTGGTTACAATGGTACTTTCTTAGTCACAGCTGCATCATCAACATCAGTCACAGTTGCCAATAACACCATTGGGGCTACTACATCTGTGGGAGCATTGTCCAGCACATCATACAGTGCCAACCAAATTATCATGGCCAATACCAGTGGAAGCGGATTAACTGCAAGAACACTGGTTGCTGGAACCAACATATTGTTTAATACCACAAACAACAGCCGTCTGGAAATTGCATCAACTGCTGGAAAATTAAGTGATGATGCTGCACCCACACTTGGCAACAACTTGAACGCTGCAAGTCGTACCATAGGTCGTCTTCGAGATCCCAGCGAGGCTGCGGTTGCTGAATTTAATGCATATTACGGTGCAGTAAACCCAAGTCTCACAACCACATTGGCACAACTGGCGGTGACTGTGGGCTATGCTAACGACCATTATCTAGCCATTGACAGCGTGACCGGGGGTGTTAGCGGAGCACTGAGAGTAAGAGACGAACCAACACTACCGCAATCCAGTGACCCAGACTATGATGCCACATTGCAAGGAAATTATGTTGCTACAGAGGCTATGCAACGTAAACACACTGTGAGGCGCAATGGCGACACCATGACTGGCTCTCTCACATTGAGCGATCATCCAGCGCCATTAGCAGGAGCAGGAGTTGTCAAAGACAGTACTGATTTACAAGCTGCAACGAAATATTATGTTGATAACAATACATATTATAGCGGTGTTAATTTACATGTAAGCGCAACCAAAGGCGATGATACACAATCAAATACACCAATTGGTCGAGAAGGTCGTGCTTGGCAATATGCTTATAAAACAGTTGGCGCTGCCGCGCTGGCCGCTGATAGTTTAATTAACTTGGCAAGTCTTGAACCCGGACCGTATAGACAAACAATTGCATACACTATTGGCCCAACACAATATAAAAGTGTTGTTAACAGTGTGACATTGATTGGCGGAAATAGTGGTATACAAGGCTATATGGACACCACTAACTTGTTTTTGGCAAACAAGGCCTTTATTCAAGCTGAGACTATTGCTTATTTGAATAAAAAGTATGTGGATCAATTTGAATTTGACCAAACACGCTGGGCAAGTTTTCTTACTGATATATTAACTGGTGTGGGCAACGACTTGGTGTTCACAAACGGTTCTGGCACACTAGCCAACTACAATTCAACAACACAAGCAAGTTTGCTGTTGAATGCCAACAATGTAGATGTTTCGTCAAATTATCGTCTACAATTACTGGACGCTGTTGACTATCTAAAGACCACAGTGCTGGATTTTGCATACAACATACCAAATACACAAACATATATCACCACTGTGATAGATGCACTGTGTTATGATATAGTGTTTCAATCAAACTATCAAAGTATTCAAGCAGCGTTGGCATTCAATTCAGCAGGCACTGGATTGAGTGTTGCAGAAATCACAGATGCATTAACTAACTTGGGATCAGTTATTATCAGCGATGCCAGTTGGAATAATGTTCTCACAGTTGCTCCTGTTGTGGTTACATTTATCACAGATACCATTGCTGTTATTAATGGAATAATTGAATCAGGAAGACTTCCTGTGCCAGAGTTTCCTGCACTGAGCACCACTACCGCAGGACAGCAGAGTGCTGAAAATTTATTAATTTCAAATATACCATTCATACAAACTGAACTAACAGCATATATCAAAGCAACATATCCTGGCATTGTGTACGACACAGTTTCGTCTCAAAGGGATATCGAACACATTGTGCAGAGTCTTGTGTATGATTTGATGTACGGGGGCAATAGTCAAAGTATTTACGCTGGTATAAAGTACAATTACAATGGTACTTTAAACTTGGGTTCTGGACAGCAAGCAGTGGGTGCAAACGCTGTCAATTATCTAAACACTATTGCTCAAAATATCCTTACCAACACAAAACTGGGCACGGGTGCTACTTTATTGTATCAAACCAGTGTTGTGCAGTACACTAATTCAACACTCACGGGCGGAGCCAGTGGATTTATTAACACATCAGCTGTTACAATTTCATCATCGGTTGCAGCTAACATTGCAACAATAGTTGGATATATCAATGGTTCCACAGCAGCTGTGACATTACCAACTGTGGCAAATGCCGGCCTTGTGTTACAAAATATTCGATCTGCAATTCAACTACAAAAAACAGGCATTACGTTTACTGGATCTATTGCTGTAAACACATTGACTATATCCAGTGCTATTTCAGGAACATTTGGCGTTGGTGATACTGTGACAGGCACAGGAGTCAGATCAAATACCAAAATTGTCAGCGGTGCTGTGACATCTTGGTTGGTTAGTGGCGTTCAACAGTCTGTAGGAGCAGTGTCAATGACCACTGGATTGGTTGTTGGTGCTACAGATTATATCAGCTCTGTTAATTATATTATCAGTGATAACACCACAGTTACAAATATCAATATCACCAGTTTGTTTAACGGTATTAAATCACTGTTGTCATCTGGCATTGCCAGCAGAACTACTCCGGCCTATGTGAGCCCAAGTGGATTGGCCAGTGCTAATCAACAAGCCCAATACACATTGTTGGCAAACATACCATTCTTAGAAAAAGAATTTACTTCGTGGATTGCGGTAAACTACCCCTCAACTACTATAGATATTGCTGGTACACGCAGAGCTGTGAGATATTTGATTGAAGCTATGGTGTACAACTTGACCTATGGTGGAAACAATGCTGTCGTGACGTCTGCTCAATCATTTATACAATCTGCAAATGCAGTTGGAGCTGGTCTTAAGAGTATCCATGTTGCAGCACTAACATACCTACAGGGCATAATCAATTCAAACATCATTGGTAATAGTCCAGTTACAAACCCAAGCCTAGGCAATTACATTGCAATCACTGGTATCACCACTGGTGTTGACAGCAACGGCTCTGGATCTGGCAGTTATGTAAAATTAACATTTGCTGACCAAGGATCTGCACCGTACACCATTGGTCAATCCATCACTGTAAAAGGGTTAACGCCAAGTGTTTACAACACTGCCAACGGAAGCAGTGTTTCAGTCACAGGCATTGGTGCAACATATGTGGTATTTTCCAACAGCAACACCAGCACAGTTGGATTTGTTTCTGGCGTTGGAAAAATAACTACCCAAGTACAATTCACAGGCTGGGCCGCAGCCACAGGAGTCAATACCGGAACTCAGCCTACAAATTATTTTACTACTGGAAACTTATTCACTGAAGCTGCCATTATTATAGGAGCAGATAATTTTTTAATTACCGTTAACGGCACTGTGTCTTCTATCAATACATTTACCACATCAGGAGCAACTGTAATCGAAGTCACATACTCGATTGCGTACCCTGTAATTACTGTGCCATCTCCGTATTCTGCAACGTATGTTAACACACGATCTATTATCAATACAAATGCCACCAGCATTGCATTGGCCACAACAAAATATCTTGCTGTCACATACACAGGTGGTTTCAACTATGACGAATCTATTTGCTACAGAGATATTGGATTAATTGTTGATGCAATCAGCATTGACTTGAGAGTGAACGGAACTTATCAAAGTATCAATGCTGGTAAGAGTTATTACAGAAGTGCCAGTGCTAGACTAGCTATTACAACTCAGCTGACCGAAACCGTTGACGGTCTTACTTTTGCATTTGGCAACGGCAGTGGTAGCAACACTGGATTGATATACGAAGTTCTAAATCAAAACACCAGCACTGCTCGTTACCAATCATTGGTTACACAGCAGACCAACGTCACACTAAGTACCAGTTATGCTCCCACTACCACAGCCATTAACGATTTTACCAGTAAATTTAATATCATAAGAAGTATCATTGTTAACGGCCTAGGTGTTGCGCCGCCCATTAACACCAGCACTTATGGTACTGGCTATTACTCTATAACATTCACAAATGGTGGTCAAGGATATGTCGATCAAGGTACTCCTGGTATTGTACACATTATTCCTGATAAGATTTTGGCAGGCACTACATCAAACGCTTTTGGTAGAATTATATCCTACTCGTCTGGCAATGAAAATGGTGGAACTCCTTACGACACCATTACTATGAATTTGACTCAGCCTGGCTTTTTTCAAGAGGGCGAAGAATTAGAATATGGTGAAACAGTTGCAAATATCAATATAACAATCTTTGTTGAAAGCGGTGTTTACTACGAAGATTTACCTATTAAGATTCCTGCCAACGTGACTATATCGGGCGACGACTTTAGACGTACCATTATTCGTCCGCTGAATCGCATTAGTCAAAGCCCGTGGCGTGGCACGTTTTTCTTTCGAGATGCAGTGATTGATTCATTGCAAGTGGGATCGCTTGATTATGCCAATACTGATTATGCGCTAACTTCAAATACCACTCTTGCTATTGCCAGTACAACCGGATCGTTTACAGCCACACTGGGAAATAATGTTCAAGCACCTGCAACGTGGCAAGGACTTGTTGTAACAGAAGCTGTTTACACCATTAGCAATGCTGTGTTTAATACCAGCACAGGACGAGTA
>Ga0208133_1000239_pt1 | contig 22059 bp, 22 predicted proteins | sample ColrivemetaGS535_FD_187595 | JGI IMG/M metagenome (GOLD analysis project Ga0208133, IMG submission 187595) | Estuarine microbial communities from the Columbia River estuary, USA - metaG S.535 (SPAdes) (version 2) | ecosystem: Environmental > Aquatic > Marine > Intertidal zone > Estuary | place... | reverse complement strand
TGTTCTCCAATAAATATAAAATTATTTATAAATCGTATATTTATTTAAAAGTTTATACAATGAGTTACAATAAGTGGGATGAGTTCGTAGTAACTCCATCTAAAAAATTTGGATTCGAAGTTCCATCATATCAGCCATCTATATTTAGAGAGTATAGAGGTGAGATATTTACAACATTTCATTCGGAAGAACATCCAGCTATGAATCAAATTCACTATGATAAGGAAGAACTTTCTATTCATAGTAGATTTTCACGTTCATATAAAGGTGTATTAAGAGGATTGCATGGAGATGATAAGACTTGGAAATTAGTACAAGCGGTAGTTGGTGATATTTATTTAGTAGTATTAGATGTAAGAGAAGCCAGCCCTACTTTTGGTGATTGGGAATCATTCATCATATCCGAACGAACTCGTAATCAAGTATTAGTTCCACCGGGGTTTGTAAATGGACATTACGCATTAACCGATTGTATGTTTCATTATACAATGATATACAATGGTAGCTATGTTGATTCGCCTGAACATAAAGTTGTTAAATGGAATGACCCGGAATATCAAATTGAATGGCCTACTTCAAATCCAATACTCCAAACAAAAGATAGATGATACATTATTTAAAAGCACATCCAATTGTAAGAGAAGCTCAATATACAAAGGATGATTTAATAAAGTTTGAAAGATTAATAGCAGACCATTGGGAAGCCGGTAGAATACAAGGCCCGGTGCATCTTAGCGGTGGTAATGAAGATGAATTAATTGAAATTGGTAAACGAATTAAACCAAGTGATTGGGTATTTTCAACTTGGCGTTCTCATTATCATGCATTGATTAAAGGGATTGACCCCAAATGGTTAGAGGAAGAAATATTAGCAGGTAGAAGTATTACGATTGTAAATAAAGAACAAAAATTCTACTCATCAGCAATAGTTGGTGCAATTATACCAATAGCTGTTGGAGTTGCTATGGTTAACAAAGTAGAAAATAAAAATGATAAGGTTTGGTGTTTTATTGGAGATATGGCATTTGAAACGGGTGGATTTTATGAAATGCACAAATATGCACAAAGATATAATTTACCAATTCAATTTGTTGTAGAAGATAATGGGGTATCAACAAACACACCAACAGATGAAACGTGGAATGGCGTAAAGAGAGATATTCCAACCGATGTTATTTGGTATTCATACGAAAAAAAATGGCCGCATTACGGAACAGGAAAATGGGTAGTGTTTTAATTACAGGTATAGCAGGAATGGTTGGTTCTCATTTAGCCGATTTTCTATTAGAAAATACGGATTGGGAAATCTATGGATTTTGTAGATGGAATGATAACTTGGAAAATATAGAACACTTATCTGATAGAATTAATAAAAAGGATAGAATTCAATTGATATATGGTGATTTGAATGATTTGGCATCTATGATTAATGCTGTAAACATTTCAAAACCAAACTATGTATTTCATTTAGCTGCACAATCTTATCCACAAACTAGCTTTACCGCTCCTAATGAAACATTGAATACTAATATATTAGGTACAACTAACTTATTAGAAGCATTAAGAAATTCAGATTATAAAAATTCGGTAATTCATATTTGTTCTTCATCTGAAGTATTTGGTAAAGTTCCAAAAGATAAACTACCAATTGATGAAGAATGTAATTTTCATCCAGCATCTCCATATGCTATATCTAAGGTTGGTACGGATTTAATTGGTAGATATTACGCTGAAGCATTTGGTATGTGTGTGATGACAACACGTATGTTTACACATACTGGTCCGAGAAGAGGTGATGTATTTTCTGAATCAACATTTGCTAAACAAATTGCAATGATTGAAGCGGGAATGCAAGAACCTAAAATATATGTTGGTAATTTGGAATCACTTAGAACATATGCCGATGTTAGAGATGCGGTTAGAGCTTACTATATGTTAGTAACAATTAACCCAATAGGAGGTCAGTATTATAATATAGGTGGTACATACACTTGTAAGATATCCGATATGCTTAATTACTTATTAAGTAAATCCACTACACAAAATATAGAAATAGTTACAGATGTTAGTAGATTAAGACCTATTGATGCTGATTTACAAATACCAAACACTACTAAATTCAGAAATCATACGGGATGGGAAGTTGAAATTCCTTTTGAAAAAACGATGGATGATTTATTGGAGTATTGGAGAAATAAAATTAAATTAGGTAGAAAGTTTTTAAATAGATAATATGAGCACACCGGAATATACTCCATACAAAGATGCATTGGTAAATTCAATGAATTATTTGGGAGATAAACAAAATACAATATTCATAGGTCAACAAGTCAAATGGCAAGGAAATCCAATGAGTACCACTATTAGTGGAGTACCAATTGATAAATTAATTGAAGTACCTGTTATGGAAGAATCCCAAATGGGTATGAGTTTGGGTATGGCGATGGCTGGAAAGTTTGTTATCACATTCTATCCTCGTTGGGATTTCTTAATATGTGCAACAAACCAATTAGTAAATCACGTAGATAAGATTGGGTTAATGAGTATGGGTAATTGGAAACCGAATATGATTATAAGAGTTGGAAAAGGTAGTGATAAACCTCTGGACCCAGGCCACCAACATAGAGGAAACTATTTCGATGAATTTAAATCTCTCTGTCCTAATATTCAATTTTATGATTTACTTAAACACGATGATATTGAATCAGTTTATAGAAATGCGTATGAGTTGGGTGGAATAAGTGTAATCGTAGAATACCCAGAACTATATTATTTGAATTAGTCCTTTAACTTTGGGTCTAACTACATGGCAATTATGAAATGGATGTATATCATTTGTGATTAATCCATTTTTAAATAAATAATTTCCCAAAGTAACATGTGGAATCCACTTATGTGTAGTAAATGGATTTGGTAAACCATTAATAAATCTTCCCATTATTTTTCTACTACCACAAAAAAATAAGTCATCCGCAACATAGGTTAAATCCATTTCAGAATTATTTGATTTACGAATTCGTAATAATTCATTGGAATATAATGTATTTCTATCAAACTCCCAATCATCCACATCGGTTAAAGAATCACTTAAAATATATCCTTTAGCAAGAGTTTCAAAAGATAAATCGGGTCTAATCAAGCATATTAAATCATATTCTTTGCCGGAATCTACCATTAATTTAAAAGAATTTTTCCAATGAAATATCATTTTATTTGAATTTGGAGTTTCTTCTGGAAATAGTTCTAATTCATCTAAAATTTCATAAATACAGTTTGGTATATAATCCGTAATCATATTTGGAGTTACAACAAATTTTTTATACAATTCGGAATCTTTATATTTTTGATTTGAACTACTCCAAGTAGACATATAAAAATCGTATTTTGTAAGATTTTGTTCTTCTAAAGATTTTGCTAAAAAATCAAACTCCCTATACATACCACTTACTAAAAATGCTATTCTCATAACTTATCTTTTATAAACTCATAAAATGAATTAGCAAATTGAATATGCCAGTTTTCGCCAGGATGTTCACAATCTCTTCCCAATGCATCATTTCTATAACAATCGTTTGGTTCAAAAAATGTGTTTGGATTTATAGTAGATTTTAAATATGGTTGTAATTCTTTAAATACATCATAATAATATCCAGCAACCGTATGATATACTTTTATATTGTGAAGTTTTGCAATTGTTTCTACAAAGATATATGCTTCCCAAAATATCATTAAGTCCTGATAATCATTTCGTAACTGAATGAACATTAAATCTTCATCATCGTTTTTCCAAACTATGTCATTGGAGTGTGCCGGTCTAAATCCACCAACTTTTTTAAATGAACCATCTTCCTTTACATAATCTCGTCTACTAAACCCAGGCCACATTATAAATGTAACATCGGGTGTAAATTGAGATGATATAAATTTATGAAAAGTTTTTGCTATAAATGAAGTAGATACTCCGTAGTTACCATAATTAAATAACGTTCCTTTTCCAATTCTATTTCGTAGTTGTGATGGCCAGATGTTTTCATTTTTAACACCAATACCCATAGTCCAAGAACAACCCAATGTCAATATATTGTAATCAGATTTATCTTTTAATGAGTTAGAACGATATCCGTGTTCATTCATATCATATACAATAGAACCATCATTAAAAACATCGGTTGCTAATGTTTTTAATTTTTTATTTGTATATGATTTATTTACAAATATATCATTTGATAATATTAAATCTACATCTTTCATATTACTTTGTAAATGAAATTATTAAATTCTTTAATCAGCTCTTCACCAAATATTTTTGTTTTATTATAATTTAATAATGTTTTATGATTATGTACTAATATTTCTTCCATAGACCAATACCAGTTATGCAATTCTTCTTTACTCATCTCACATAATCTTTTAATCTCTTTGGTAATTAATTCAATTCTAATAGAATTGTCGGTTTCCAAATCATAACTTTCATCTATAAATCCTTCAAATGTTTTAAATCCTAATTCTCTTAATAATTTTAAAGCCCCTGGAAATGCAACAAATATAAATGGTTGGAAATTTATTAATGGTTTAAATATTTTTTCGGTTAAAGATTTACAATCGGTATGTATAAATGTTTCAAAACATATTTCAAAATATGAATCAATGTGTGGTTTAAATTCATTATCAGTCCAAGCATTTACTTTATCATATTGTGCATTTTGCTCACTTTTTAATAAATGAGGGGCTGTATCATACATACTTTTTACTTTACCCAAATGTAGATTTTGTAAATTATATCTTTCAGCTATATGCCCAGCTGATACTACGTTGTATCCGCTTGGTGATAAAAATGACCAATCACCATATTGCAATAAATCATTACTTACCATTTTGTATAAAACCGCCAATCTATGTTCTCTGGCATTTCTGATTTTCATTAAAAAATGATTATCTCGTATTGTATCTTTTGTATTATAGAAATCGGATTCAGTCATACATACTCCATTATTTCTTTGTATGCAATCGCTATAATACCAAGAACTATGGTCTAAACAAAATGGTAAATTTCTAACTGCCAATTTTCTTTCATTCGAAGGAAAATAACTTTCGTATAATTCTTTAGCATTAAAACTATTTATCCCCATTATAATACTACCATCAGGTATACCACTACCATTTAAAGATGTGTGTATATCCATATAAGTAGCTTTATCTACAAATGGCTCCATTGAATAATCTATAAAAATTTTACATCTTCCATGTAAAATGGATTCCATTGCTTTTTTAGAAATAAATTTCCAAAAATGTTCTCCTTGCATTTTTTTAGAATGACCTGGATTTATTCCTGTAAATTCCCCCAACACTGCATTTGGTTTTATTGGATATATAAATCCATTTGAATTTCTTTGCATTAAATACAATGCATTTTCCGTATAATCTATTACATTACCATAAACTTGTGCTTGATAAAAATACCCCGTTGCTGAATTTGGCATACTTCCCAATTGCCCATCAAACATTTCGCCTAAAGAAATGTATTGTTCAAAAGCAGTTGCATTTTGAGCTTTCAATGAATGCATTGATGCCATATAGTTTATAATTCCCAATTCAGTCATAGTTGCATTCGGCAATATGAATGTTGGGAATACATAATCAAATGCAAAATTAATTTTATGTTTCATATTAAAATGTTGGACTATGATATGCTCTATTATATTTTGGAGCAAATAAGGTAGTAAATGCTTCGGCTTGTTGTTTCATATTATTTTTTATAGAAATAGATTCGGCATATTCGAATCGTTTCTTTGATATGGGTGTATTGAATTCTGGAAACTTTTCTTTCATATAAGTGTAATGTATTAATTGAGTTGGATGCGAATCTGTATATCCTTCATCTTCATAATAATTAAAATCCGTTGGATAATGATACGATTTATTTTGCCATGTCATCATTGATTCCGAATCATCTAATAAATTTTCAAATTCTTTTTCCATTTTAATAGATAATTTATTATATAATGTATCATCGAACTTTCCATTATTATGGATTGCATTTACTCCTAATAGTAATTTATGCTTTATTCCTTTTAATGTTAAAATCTTTTTTATGGTATTAATGGCTATCCAAGAATTATAAATCCCCTGGTCTTCTGTCCACATATTATTTACAAATTCTTTGAAATGTGCGGGATTATTAAATACGCTTCCAGAGCAATTCCATCCATATTTACTATAAAATGAAAATCTACTAAAAGATGTGAACATTACAACTACATAATCATCCTTTGAATTAAAATTATATAAAGTATCCGCTTCTATAAATTTATTTAATATATAAGTGTTACACGCCCCTCCTCTTCCAAAGTTATAATATTCATTAAAATTTGCACCTAAATAGTCTGCCCACGTGCCAGTTATGTGGCCGGTAAAAGAGCATCCAAATGCAAAACATCTATTATGAGTTGAACCAAGCATTTTGTTTGATTTTTTTAATTACAGTTTCGTATGCAACTTTTTGTCCTTCTGCTGATGTATGTAGTGTGTTTAAATCATCGGGATATTTTGATGATAATGCATACCAGTCTACGTTTACTAAATTTTCTTTAGGAATATACATAGTAAACTCACCATCAGATGTTAGTATTAAATGTTTTATTCCTTTATTTTTTAATAGATTATGAGCCATCACAGTTAACCCCATATCCGATTGCCTTTGTATTTGGTCATCAAATATTTCTGCGTAAAAATTTCTAAGCAATTGCATACGCTCAGGTGTTTCTTTTTTAAATTTAGCAAAATAATCACCAGCTCCTCGTTTTTTAGTTAATACATTATCAACGTAATCAACTACTCCATAATAATTTTCAGTAAACATTTGTCCCGTATAATGTGGGTCATCTTTCATAGGATTTTCTAAAAGATATGGATAGGTATCTTTCCCATACGGAGGATATTGATGATAATTTACATTCGATAAATGTATGTGATGTTGTACGTTGGTTGCGTTTTCTGGAAACCAATCAACTCTATTATAAGATGTTACGCCTATACAAAGTAAATCTATATCTGGGTTTTTTTCAATTGCATATTTTACTTGCAATAGAATGGATAAATTTGTACTTGAACCTTTTGAGTAATTTACAATATCTCTACCTAATTCCTTTGCTAATAACGAACCATATGGTTCATTTTTTAAATTGTGACATCCGATTCCAATACTGAATGAATCACCGCATATAACTACTTTACCCATTATAATAAATTGTTTGTTTCTATGTAATTTTTAAGTTCTTTTGCCCAAACCATATGTGATTGTGGAGATGGGTGCCATCCATAATAAACAGGCTCTACATTTGATTTTTCCATAAATCTTTTGAATGTATTATCTGGTTGGTCTTTTTTATAAAAACGAATTGGGTCAACTGTATCCCAAGCTGAAACATATTCATTCTGATAAACGTGTCTACCTTTATGTGTAGATATTTGATGAGGTGAACCATGTAGATTTAATCCCAATAATTCATTTCTAACATCCAAATCATTCCAATCTTCCGGGTTTCTGCCAGGTGTTTGGTAGAATGAGTTATAACACATCCATTTTATATTATGTGCATTACAAAAGTTTTGTAGTTGTAATACATTCATTACATATCTCGGTAAATATTCTTCCGGATTCCATAAATACGTTACATAAAAATCCCAAAACTCTTTTTGTTGAGGTGCATCGAAATGTTGTACCTGTGGCCATAATCTGAATTTATTATTTATCTTATCATCTTTATACCAAAAATGATTTCTTTCAGGAGATGACCATCCAACTATTACGAATAAATTATCCGTAGGTATTCCTTTAGCTAAATAGTTTGAACTTATATATGTTATGGTTCGGTTTACAATTGTACCATTATCATCCGCAGGCCATGATAAATTCGTAACTTCCGCATTCATTATTTTAGCCAAATGAGTTGTAAATATTTTTGGTATTCTGTACTCATCGTTTTCTTCCATCCAATCATATTTGCCAGGATGTACTGCGCCATCATATCGTTTACTAATTTCCGGGTCAGCTATTTCAGAACCAAATACCCAACTATCCCCATCACATATGATTTTTAATTTCTTTTCCATTATATTAATTTTGCTTTAAATGCCATTTCTAATGGCTCTTGGTATAATTTATTAAGTATTACTTTAGAAAACTCTCTATGCCCCTCATATGACCAATGAGCATCCACTATCTTATTATTACTTGCTTCTTGTATTCGTTGATAAATTGATTTATCTATATACCGAATTACATCCCAGCATATACACTTTCTTACTCCTTTTAGTAAAAATAATTTTTTAAAAAAATTAAATCTAGCATCTATTCGCATATCATTTAGAGGATTATCCATTAACCATGTATTATATAATATACTATCTATTTCCAAAGAATTATATCCTTCGTATTTTAATGTTTCATCTGAATGCGGAGTTATTGTTAAGAACTTTTTAAAATATGGTTGATGTTTTTTGTGCTTTGGTGCTATATCAAATCGATGTGTAAATGTTTTTTCTAAAATAACAATATCTCCTTCGGAAACCTCATCAAACCTTTCCATTATATTATCAAATATAATATCATTAGATGCTCCACCTTCGGCATAATTATATAGTTTGTATCCAATTTCTTTAGCTACTATTTCAGGCCAAATTAAATCATCTTCACTTTTTTTATATTTTTTAGTATATACTTCATCTGGCAATGCACCATTACCATATGTGTATGAACACCCATATACAAATAATTTATTCATCTTTTAATATAAATTTTATTAATTTTTCACAATTGTATGGTTTAACTAAATATTGCATAAATACATTGTAATTATTTTGCATTTTATCGCCATATAAAGTTTTTAATTCTGAATGTGTTTTATCTAAATCCAAATTGTTATTTTTATATAGTTCTAAAATATATTCTATACTTTTAAATATTGAATTTTTCATATTTTCGGAGGCCTCATCTATAAATTTAGTTTTAGTAAAATCAAAGAATTCTGAATTTAAAAACCAAAATCCCATTTCGTGTAATTCTACAAAATTAAAGGGATTCATATCCATAATAAATGGAATATTCATTTTAGAATATAAAATTGCTTTTAATGTTTTTTCGGTAATATATTGTCTATTTAAACTTTGATATGGAAATATAAATTCTTCGAAATTTGTAGTTTCAAATGCAAATGCACATACAGATGTTATATAGTCTAAATAAGATGTAGTATGGCATTTACTATCCCAAGCCGGCGTATGTAAACAATTAAATTTTGTAAAAAAATCAGGTCGTTTTGATTCTTTATATATTTCCAATAAATCCGTATCTACATTTTTATTTGCAAATTTGATTTGAATATCATTATACATTTTATCCCTTGATACTTTATAATTTTTCTTTAAATACATACCAATTAGGTTTTGTTTTTTAACATCTAACTCATTGTATGGATAAAAGTCGAAACCATATTGATAATATGAATATATTAAATTTAAAAATGGTTCATAATAAAAATTAGTATTGGTATAACTTACATTACTGCATGATATTACTTTGTTATCTTTTAGAAAATTTCTTAATGTATTATTTTTCGTATGAATGGCTTCACTCACATTTAAATAAATTACTTCTAAAATGTTTTTATCTATGTTTGTAAAATCATTTTTTTCAACACCTTCAATGAATAATCTTCTAGCAAATAAAAATACTTTATCATATCCTTCTTGCTGAGTTTGTTCTTTAGCAAATTGCATATATCCATTTATATTTTCATATTGAAGTGTTATCAATTTAAAATGTATTTCGGTATCTTCAAATTTGAATTGATAAAATTTATCAATATTTTCCAATGTTTGAGATTCTTGCTCATACCATCTTTGAATTGGTATTTGTGGTGTATCATTTGGATTTATTACAGCAACCCCACGCTCTACGATGTATGGCATAAAATACGATAGCATCATACCATCTATTGAACTATTTGCTATAAATAAAACTTTCTTCATTATATGATTCTAGAGTGTTCTTTGGCAGCTTCAGTACCATATCCATTATGATACCAATCCCAATGCAATTCTTGTACTTCTTTCCAATCATTGATACTATGTAATCCTTTTTCTTCTGCTATTTTTCTAACCACATAGTACGGATTTGCATGGTCTGCATACGGATGGATGTTCCAATTGGTAATATATTTATATAGCAATGTACCCGGTCCATAATAGTATTCAGGGGTGTCTACGAATTCCTTTCTTTGCTTTTGCGCCAATCCCTTATCCATTATATCTTTATACCAAAAATATATGTTTGATATTAAATCCATAGTAGGAGAATCCGTATAGTAAAATACATCATCAAAGCAACTTTGATAAAATTCCATTGGAAATCTCGTTGGCGTTGGTGAAGATGCGTATGCTGTTAAAGGTCTTAATACGTGTGGATGAAATTTAGAAAGTGGTTCTCCATATTTGTTTATACCTTCTTGTGGAAAATTTATATCCAATCTACTTTTAACAACCATATCATATGAAATATCATTTTCCAATTCATACTTTCGTTTTAGATTAACACTTCTCATAAAACTATAAAATAGTCCGGACCAAGCGTGTAAGTGTTTTGCAGAATCGTATGTTTCATATTCCATTGCAGCTGGTAGAAACGTTAATCGCATATCTTCTTCTTCAGATGGATTTATAATTTTGTAGTCTTTATTTTGCCATCTTGGTTCGGTTTTATCTCTATAACTATTGGTATCCCAAGTGTGTATAAAGTAATCTACACGTACTCTAATATTTCTCTCAACGCAAATCTTTGTATTGAAATAATTTAAAATGTTATCACTTGCGGTTTTCCAAGTTCTTGGTTGACCACTTAAACAAACTGCTATGTTAAATAATTTAGCCATATATTATCTTCTTACTTCCGGGTCTATTTTTACTTTAGATGTACCAATGTGAAACATTCGTGCAAAATACACTAACATCTCTTCAATTCTAAAATCATCTCTAAATATGAATGGGTCTAATTGTGGTAACCAATTATATAAAGAAGCCATTAAATCATATGTTTCCGAATCTGAATAGAAAAATATATCACCAATTGCATCATACGGCATTTCCTCACTAGCATATCCGTGACATGAATAAATTGTTTTGGGTTTTATTGGTGCCCAATCTACTGCCAATATTCTTCTATTTAATTCATTAAAATACAAATCAGGTCTTAATCTAACACACATATCATATTTAAATCCATTATCTAATTCGTATTGTTTTTTCAGATGACCTGCCATCATTATACCATACAATTGGCTAGATGCCCAACTTAGAGGACACCACTTTGTAGTATTTAATCTAAATTGAGTACGGGCATCCATTTCATCTTTTCGAGATAAACTTTTAGCTTCACTTTCAATTAAAAATTGTTTTGGTTGAATTGTTTTAATATAATCAAGTATTTCATCCGATGTTTGATGGTCGGATGGTGGTGCTTGAAATCCTTCTATACCATATCTTTCCCTAGTCCATACCGAATATGGTTTACTATTGAAATCCCAAGTATGAACAAAGTAATCAACTTCAATATCCGTTTCTCTTAAATTTTCGTTTTTTTTCAAGTCCTTAAAAAGAAAATTCCAAGTATCATAACATTGCCTCCAAGTTCTCGGTTGCCCACTTAAACAAACTGCTATTTTCATAATTGATTTTTTAAATCTTCTAAATAATATTTTGTATTAGTATCTAAAGATATTCCTTTTTTATGTAATTCTTCAGCAAACTCATCTATAAATAATCTATTCAATGGATTATTTCCACGTCCTGAAAAATAATAGTTTTCCAATCTTTGTATTTTCTCAAACGTTTCAGAATCTACTGGCATAGTACAATCTATTTTATCTAAATAATCATCTCTCAATAATAAAAACCTATCTATAAATTCTATACGCTTTGTTTCTATATTATTTTGCATTAAATAATGTGGTAAATTTATATATGAATCATTATCATCATAATTCTTTGCCATTTCCCAAAAGTAATTAGAAGCTATACACATTTCTTTTGATTTTGAAATAAAAATTACATCATATGCCAATCTATCTTTAAGACTTCGGCCAGGTAATACTTCATAATTATTTATATAAAATGTATTATTTTTTATTTTTTGTAATTCTTCTTTAATTGATGATATGCTATCGTTGAGTGCAATAACTACATCATATCTAAGTTTTATAATAAAATCGTATTCAAATCCATTATCCAATTCATATTGTTTTGTATATTGCACACTTTTTAAAAATGAATACCATAGGGGTTCTATACCAAATTTTTTAGATATATTATATCCATATGCCATATCCGAATCATCTATGTGTATTTTCTTTGGAGAATACAATTCATAAATTTTTTCAAATTTAGTTTTTGATTCTTTATATGGTTTTTTTCTGATATTAGATAGATTATATGTTTTGTATGAACAATCATCCCAACAATGCATGAAAAAATCACAATCATTATAAACATCTCCTAAGAAGTTTTTTATGTTTGGAAAATTTTCAACAGCGGTTCGAACTTGTCCACTTAAACATACTGCTATTTTCATATTAGTAATGTGTTACATTATCTACATATAATTGTGGAAAGTTGCCAGTAAATGCATAATTCCATATTTTATAACGACTAATCTTTTCAAAATCACAAAAGAATGTAAATTCTTTAGTTAGTTCCCAATCCTTTTTAAAAATTAAGTTATCTTCAAAAATGGTTTCACAATATTTTGTTTTATAATTTGTAACTATATCATCTATTTCATCTAAATCCAATGCCGTTCTTACTGAAAAAGCTAAATCGTATTCAAATTCACCATCTTGCTTTTCACCATCTAATAGCATACTACCACATCCAAACCAATATGGTGAGTTATCATATAAAGCCGGTAACTCATCTTCTTTATAAGTAATTTCGCCTACAATTTTACCATTGTAATAACAAAATATAGTACGCTGTTCTTTACTATGTATTAATGCCAAATCCATATATGAATCGAAATCGGTATCTTCTAATTTGTGATGTACTTGCTTAACATCTAATTTTGGAGTAGATGTATTGTTATCCCAAATCCAATATGAATATTGAATATATGATGTAAATTCATATGCATCCGTTAAAGCGGATATACCCGAATGAGCCCCACTTCTACTTATAATAAATTTATCAGTTTTACTTAATTTATCAGGATTCAATTTTACTCTAACAAATAAAGTAAAATCATTAGCCATCGAATCATCTGAATTATTATCATCAAAATAACCATTTTTAGGATTCATCATAAAGATATTATCCTTATTTATTTTTAAACTCATAGTTTTATTGTTTTACAAAAATTATAAAATTCTTCTAATTCAGGAAATGTTTCAACAAAATTAGTACCTCTTCGTTTATCATGCTCTTCGAAATGCTTAGCGAAATTATATTGGTTTTGTAATTTCATAGCTCCATCTTGTGGTGCTACCATCCAATCATAAATTCTTCTTACTTTCTGAACTTCCACATCGGCATATCCAATGTGTCTTGCATCAAATGAGGGTGCTGATAGAAATGATACCAACTTCGCTTGGTCTAAAACATAATGTGAAAAATCATATGGAAGAACTTGTACAGTTTGATGTGTTGGGTATCTTAAATATGAAGAATCTAAAAACGTTGCCGAATTCCAATATCTATCCGTACTTGCATAAGTTTGTTTTAATTTATACACTTCATTTATAAATGTACCATAATTAAATACACTCAATGCATTATACGTTGCCATAAACGTTACAATCGTTCTATTAGATGAGGCTAATATTTTATTAACATTATCCCAAAAACGATTAAACTCTAATCCCGTTCTAATATATTCAGCTTGCTTACCCCAAGTATCGGTTGATGTAAATATAATAATTTCTTCAACTCTACCTTCATCTTCTATTCTTTTAATCTTTTCAATTAATTTATCTATTAACGCATCTGGAGCTCCTAAATTAGAATTAATTGCTAATTTTAATTTTTTATTTGGAAATGGATGTTCGATGATATAATCTAATACTTTAAATGTATCTTTACTTAAAAGCGGTTCACCTCCGGTTATTCTAAATGTATGAAGTTCGTTATACAATTCAGGCCACCACTTCCAAAATGCTTCGGTATATGGATTATATTCCGAATGTTTAATTGGCATTTTGTTTTCTCTAATCATCCATTCGATATCATTGAAATTATCAGTAGTAGGATATCCTCCACTCTTCTCAATTTCCTCTACCCACTTAGAACTAAACGATGGACCACAATACATACATTTAAAGTTACAAGCATTACTAAATGCAACTTCTACATATTTTGGGTTATAATCTGCTCTCCAATCGGATTCAAATATCTCTTCCTTATATGGAAATGACCAACTTTCAGCAGATTTAAATACTCTATCTGAAAATCTATCGGAGTTATCCTCTACATTCCAACAATAATCGCATTCAGCAGGTCTAGCTCCTTGCAACATTTCTTTCCTACGAAGTTTTTTATATTTCGTATTATGCAATGCCGATGGGTTTCGTGCAATCTCCGTTTCGGAAATTTTATGTGTAGTTGGGTGGTGACAAGAGTGGTTATGACCGCTTTGTAATTGTAAAGTTACTTGTGTCCATTTTGCTAAACACATTCCTTTACCAACCGAATCCAAATCCTTTTTCATACTAACGTAGAACGGATTTTCTAAATTTGTTTTTTTATCTGCCATAACTATGCTTTTACATTTATCATTTTGTGTCTATTATATATAGTATCTACGGATACTAATTCGTATTTCATTGAATTAATTCCATCAGATTTATAATCTATTTTACCTTGCTGCATTTGTAGAATATATCGTTCTTCATTCTTTGCAGTTGTTTCTCCCTTTGCCCACTTATCGATACCATCTACTTTAATTAATCCTTCGGTTTGATGTGGTAAACATTTAAATCTACCATCACGTCTATATGGTAATATTGTATTTGGTATTTCTATTTTCTCTTTTTTCAACTCCACATTCGTTCTATTGCCAAAATCTAATGCCATAGTGAAAAGGTCTAATACTAAATTATCTTCTGGTATTTCTTTATGAAGATTTTTAATTTCGGTTTTAGATAAACATCTATCCCACATTTGTATTTGTGCAATTCCACCTTTAAAATATGTTTCACCATTGCCGGCTGAATATCCAATTTGAAATGGTTCAATACCATATCGTTTTAATGGTTCTACATATTGTAATGGAGAAGATGTTCCGGTTCCTAATCTAGCATCACTTTCTTTTCCGTTTAAATAGAAGTGAATAAACTTTTTATCAGCATTTACAGCTAATGTTATCCAAGTCCATTGGTTTTCATATCGCTTAATCCATTGATACAAATGCGTTTTCATTCTATCCCATAACATTACAGTATATGCTCTACTATTATTAAAAGATAATCCCCAATCATAGCCAGGTTTTCTGAATATTGGATATTCTACAAACTGCCTTTCGGAATCACCAATTAACCAAATAGGAACTTTTTCTATTTGTTGGTCAGCTTTTACTAATATAGAAACTGTATGTGAGTTTGATATTGCGTTTCTTTGTTCTCTGCTTGGAGTAAGTTCAATCTTAGAATCTATACCATTAAAATATGCTACATATTCCTCTTTATCATAATCTAATTTAGTTTTATCCGCGTATCCTTCCATCACACATCTCCAAAATAAATCATCATCTTCCATTCCCCAATCCCAATATTCATTTGAGTATCCATTTGTTCGTTCTACTTGTTCTTTGGAAAATAAAACTGCTCCACCAAAGTATTCCTCATATTTTAGTTGATAATCCGATTGTGAGATACGAACTGCAATGTGTTGAGGATTATCATTCGGAAACGAATAATCACAACTCTCATCTTCAGGAACCATATCAATATCGTGCCATACTATATAATCACACCCATCATCAAATGCGTGTTTAGCGGCGATGTTTTTCATTAAACCTCTATTGAACAACTTTTCATCACATTGGTGTGCTAAATATATTGTATGCTCGATTCCCCTATCTTCCAAAAATTTTGAAACGTGGGGAACAAATATATTCATATGTTCTTCTCTATTTCTATATGGTACACATACTCCTAATTTCATTATATGGAAACGTTTATATGGGTTTGGTTATTAATAGTTGTATTACTATGTTCCCTATATTTACAATTAGATAATCCATCTAATTTATAATTACGGTATCCTTGTTCCATTTCATTATGAAATTTTAATTGATTATATCGAGTAGTTACATCTTTCCACGAATTTCTAACATATCCATTTTCATCATGCGATAATAGTAAAAATGTACAATCTCTTCGATATGGTATTTGTATTACTTTTGTTTCATCATATGATAATCCAACCATTTCACATTTTGATATTTTCCCATTATTCCCATTGCCGGATAAATCCATTAATTCATATCCTTTGATAAATTTAGCATCATAATATAATTTTAAATTATCAGCTGAAATATATTCTCCAAAATTTTGGGTAAGTCCAAAATATTTATTTGTAGATATTTCTTTTATTTCTTTTTCAGAAAGTATTCCATCATATATTGCAAATGAATTTATCAGTCCTTTGAAATATGTTTCATCGATTTTATTTTGTGTATCTATATTAGCACACCCTAAATAAAAGTTCTTTTCTCTATTGTAATTATATAAAGATGATTCATAATACTCATATCCTATTAAATTTCCATCTTGATACATTTGTATCAATTTTAGCGTAGGGTCAACTGTAACTACTATGTTTGTTTTATAATTTGTTTTTATGTCAGAATTTATATAAATAATTTCAGAATCTCTGGTGAATATTTCAGTAGCATATCTTCTAAACCCATTGTAACTTATTCTAAAATCATAACCAGGTATAGAAAATATAGTAAATATATCATTCATTTTTTTATGGTCACATATCAATTCATCAGGATAAAATGATGCAAATACACTAAACCTTTGGGTTATGTTTATAACATTTTTTGCGGAAATATGTGCATCTATTCCATTAAATTTTAATGCAGCTGTATTACTTCCATTTACAATTAGTTCTTTAGAATCTAATGGTATATTTGATAGTTTACATCTATGTAATAAATCATCATCTTCATATCCCCATCCCCAATAATCATTTGAATAACCATTAATGACTTCAAACATTTCTACGGGAAATATTGTAACTCCACCAAAATATTCATCAAATACGATTCTTTTAAAATGCGGGTCTTTTGATATAAATTTTGAAGATAAATGCGTTGGTGTTTCTGAATATGAATAATCCACATCGATTGGTATCATATCCACATCGTGAAATGCGACGTAGTCACAATTTAGTTGTTTGGCATATTTAAAGCCAATATTCAACAGCTTTCCTCTGTTGAATAATTTGGCATCATCTTGTTCAATTATTATTAATTCATATTGAATATTTTTTTTGTTTAAATATTCAACTATCTTTGATTTAAATTCAACTAAGTGTTCGTACCTATCTCTAAATGGAACTATTACACCAAGTTTATGCATTGCCATCTATATCTGTTTCATTGGTTTTAACAGTGTTATGCCATTCAGCTAAATAGTATTGAATTCGATTACTCCATTCATCTTTATCAATATCTTCGAACCATACAGTTAGTGCATCCATTGTATTAGCAATTTTTTCTAAAGCTTTTACCTTACGCAATTCTAACATCAATAATTCATTTTGTTCGTTGTTTGTTTCAGTTTTCTTAATTGTTGCCATATTAGTTTATTTTTATAAATTTACGATTTTTATTTAGTATTACCAAATTATATTGATACTATTTTTTTAAATAATTTATTCCAATTTTTGTAATTTTCAAAGTTTGAAGTAGGGCAATATTCGAACATATAGTCCACATCATTCACATCAATTTTAAATCTACATTTTGATAATTGCCTGTACATTATTCTATATTCTTCCGAATAAGCATAATCCTTTTGTATATTCGCAACATCTCTAATCCTTTGCCCAGCAGTACTATCCCACTTAAAATGATGTACTTGTACACTATATTGATTTATAGGTGCTATTTGTGGATGATTCCAACCTTGCCATCTCCAAGTCGTATGCTCATTGATAATAGCATAATGTTGGCCGGATGTGATTGGAATTGAGCCTTTTACTATACAAACTTTATTTGGACAAGCTCCACTCATTGGATATCTAAAAAAGCCAGCCATTGGAAATTGTTCAAATATATTTTCGGTTTCGTTTATCTCATTAAATGAACCATCTTTTCCTATTCTATCAATGAATCCACCTCTTACAACATCCCATCCGTTAGTTTCGCAATCAGCTACAATTTCTTTTAATGGCTTTGAATACGAATGAAATTCATCATCATCTGATACTACCCACCAATCGTTTGGATGTGTTAATTTGGTTTCATTATATAATTGAGTAACATATTCCCAATTAAATTTTTCCCTAATTTCTCGTCTAACTATTTTTGCATTGGGAAATTTAGAAACAATTTCGTTTACTGAATCGTATGTACTAAACCCTTCCCATTCATATACTACTACATGAATTTCATCTACTAAATTAGTATAATGCGTTAGCATATGAAATAGTGTATTTGTGCGAGAACCTGTTACAGTAACTAATCTTATTTTATTCATTTTCTTGTCAGTAGTGTTATTCCGGTAGTTGTAACTTTTGAATCAAACATACGAAAATTATTTAACTTTACCAAATTCCATTGTGTATTTTTTTCTAAATCTTTAATAAAATGTGCAGGCCCATCAAATGGAACAAAATCCTTTTTAGCATTTTCGGTAACTAAAAATGAATCGTGATATGCTTGGTCGGTATCGTGTATTGTTATGATACCATTTTCAGACATAATAGTAGAATATAAATCGAAATCTTTTTTAACACCATTATAAGAATGGTCGCCATCGATGTGTAAGTAATCTATTTTAATATCTTGTCTTACAAAGTAATCATAGAAAGCTCTTTCGGATGTTTCTAAAATAACTTGTGGGTCAAAGTGTTGTCTTAAAAACGAATTCTCTCCCGTCCAATCGGTGAATCCACCAACTCCATTTGCTGCATCAATTATAAGTGTAGTTCCTATATCACCCCATTCAGCAGAATTATTTCCTTCGAATATTCCTTGCTCCCATAAATCTCTACGAGCTTGTGTCATCAATCGTGGTATGAATCCACCACCCGAACCAATGCATACACAGGTTTTTGCTCTATTGAATAATATGAGAGAATATATCAACATACCATCTCCTAAGTGTAAATCGGTTGCACCATGTGTCCAACGATATTTAACCGGCTCCAATTTCATCTCACCCGTAGTAGAATCTATGGTGTGATTATTAGTTAAAAACTCTTGTATTAATTTTTGATTAAGTAATTGCATATTTCAGTAACCCATTTTTGTTTGTTAGTGTATTCAGTTAATCCATCTCTTAATTTAGAAAATTCTAAATTTATGGTATCAAAATCATCTTCTTGTATTTCTAAATATCTTTGATAAAATTCTCCTTTACTATTTGCTCTATATTTGTAATCAATATGTTTCATCCAATCGGTATGTATAATTGGAACTTTACCATTATCAATTGCATCAAAGATTGCGTATCCAAATGGTTCTTTTTCATAACATCCGTGAAATATTTGAAAATTACTTTCAAAAAACTTTTTATGAAATCTATAATCAAATTCCATAAATCTATGATAATCTGAATTAATTTTAGAACCTTCTAACATTCGACTATAATCATATTTGTTTGAAAATATAATTGATGGAATATAATCTAAGTAATGTGCGTTCTTTCTCGTTTCACATCTCGCTGCATATCCCACTTTATTGGTTATAATTCCTAAAAATGGATTGCTTTGTTTCCACTCATAGTAATTTACGATGTTAATAACGTGTGGATAACTTTTGTGTATAGTATCATCTTCATATCCAATCCACACAATATTATCAGAATTATCTAATATTTCTTTTTGCCATTCCCAATCAACCTTAGTCATTAGATTCTCATACTCATCATTTAATCCCAACATATCAGGGATGAAAGCATGAACAAAGGTTGTATGAGTTTTGTGTAGATGCTTTTTGATTATAGGATTTGGTTTATAAGAATGATGTAAGAAAATAATCTTATCACACTCATTCAATATCCTATCTATTTCCTCATCGTTTTGGAAAGTATAAATAGCTCCTTCTTCTGGCAATAGAGGTCTACCATCAACTACAATTTTGTAATCTTCGGTAACCAATGGTAAGATGTTCTCCATAAAGTTATTACACCATATATCCGAACCTCCTACTATATTTTTTCCGTAACCTGTTGTTATGAATACAATCATATACTACCACTTATTTTTGCTTCTAAGTAAATAACTCTATCGGATAATTCTTGTATTGCTTTAATCATTGGTGATATTAATTCTGTATATGTTAATCCCATTTCCCCTCTCATTGATGCTGAGATTTCATTTTCCCAAGACGGCCAGTCCTCACGTTTTTTCCAACCTTCAACTTGTTCTTCTGTATATTGAAATGATGATGTTACAATAAATCCCACATCGGATGTAGTTTTTCCAAAATCTGCTAATGATGCTGTTATTTCTTGTGCTATTAATCCGTAATGATATCTTGGAGAAGTTGACCAATTTTGTTTATATTTAACTGGTCTTAATTTGTTTACGAAATTTAAACCTAAATCAGTATCTTCGATTGAATTTTTCAATCGTCTATCGGATGTACCATTTAATCCGCTTGTGGAGCTCCAAAGTGTTTTCCATCTATTGCCTGTTGAACCTAAATCATTCGTACCGCCGATATATGGGTGCCATACCCCATTACAATAACTAAATTGTCCGGTACCGGGTTCAATGTAAACAGGCCCCTTCGCTTCAAGTGCATATGTATAACCTCTTTGTATCTTTGTATATTTATCTGCAGATGATGCAATTTGCAATCCCTGCTCTGTAAGTTCCCCAAAATCCAATTCAGGATTAAATACAACATTATTTCCTGAATAGCCACCATATGAGGTTTGTACTGTACCATTAAATGAGCCATATACCTCCACCGTAGGGAAAAAATAATAAGTTCCATTTGTTGGAATACTAATAGTTTGTTGATAAGGATAAATACTCAAGTCGCCCGATTGTGGTCCTTGCCCATATATATCCGCACTACCTACTGATATATAGCCGATTGTATTTGCCGTATTAAAGTTTGAACCATTTTTTATTACTATTGAAAATTGAATTGCAAAATACCCATAGAAATTTGAGTATGCTGTAATTAATTGTGTACCATTTCCACTATAAGTTGGCGTACCTATATAGTTACCAGCATCAAAAGCTATTGAAGTAGCTGTTCCTACCGTTTCAAAGTTAGTTGATGTATTATATACTGCATTTCCTACAGTTTGAGATGGTAGTTGAACATACACTTGACTACCACCTAAATATGTTAAGTTACCCGTTTTTATTGTTAATTTTGTTGCGCCGACTACGTTATTAAATTTAATTGATGGTATATTTGGGTTTAATATAATTTTACCATTAGAACCACTACCTTCTAAGGAAGTACCATTAATAGTCCATCCTCCAATTTGGCCAGAAGTCGCGGTTACCGTGCCCGTCATAGATGCGTTGTTAGCAATCATATTTCCAGAATTATCTACTGAAAAGTTTGAACCAATTGTAATACTACCGCCGGTAATACTAACCGAACTTGCCGTAAGTGCACCTCCCGCAGTAACCCTAAATGGTGCCGATGCAAATCCACTATTTCCAGCTCCCAACCACATTTGTCCGGCAGAATCTACGTGAAAACTACTTGCATCATTTCCGCCAATATTAATAGTACCACCACTAAGTTCACCTGTAAATGTTCCCGTTGCTGCGGATAATGCGCCACTAAATGTACCACTAGCACCTGTAATA
>Ga0208133_1000235_pt1 | contig 22292 bp, 20 predicted proteins | sample ColrivemetaGS535_FD_187595 | JGI IMG/M metagenome (GOLD analysis project Ga0208133, IMG submission 187595) | Estuarine microbial communities from the Columbia River estuary, USA - metaG S.535 (SPAdes) (version 2) | ecosystem: Environmental > Aquatic > Marine > Intertidal zone > Estuary | place... | reverse complement strand
TCATTAAGTATCACGTATGGTTTCCATATCCAATACCCAAATCCTCTTTTTCTATCTAAAATTTCCTTATATTCGTTTCTAAAATCGTCAGTAAGAGAATTTTCATCTAAATTTATAAAATTAGTCAATCCGATTAATTTTAAATATGTTACTAAAAAATCTCGGGTGTTATGAAAATTTTCATTAGCGAAGGTTAATATTTTAATTTTTGATAAATTCATATTCATATTAATTAATTATTTTTATTTTGTTATTTAATAAAAGTTCCATATATTCTGTTGCATTTTTTTGAGTGTAATGGCTACCAAATCCGGTTTTTTTATTGTAATCAGAAAGTCTACTATTTAAAATTTTATATCGTCCACTAACGTAATCTAAACTTAAAAATTTATAATGTAATAAGTTTAATTCAAAATCATTAGTTGTTGAACAATCTCGACAATGATAACTATGACCCCCAAACCCAAATTCAACATCTTTTTTGGGATTAAATAAAATGTTTTTACACATTGGTTCATAAGTTGATGAACCATATTTAATTTTAGATGTGATTAATTCACCATCATACACTGGAAATACCTCAGAAACCATATCTCTACCATCAATTTTTGGGGTATCAATATTTCTATCTTTTAATTCTTTTAATTTATCAATTAAATTTGGGTGGTATAATATTTCATCACAATCACAAACAATTACCCAATCAGCCTCATTTCGAGAAATTTCTCGATAACAAGTTGATTTAATCTGTTTATAACGTAGGTCGTTTATTGTATTATCACTTGACCATTTTTTAACAATTACGTTAGGGTATTTTTTATATATTTTATCACTATTATCTGTCGACATATTATCCCATACAAATATTTTATTACAAAAAGTTGAATAATAATCTAACGTAAACGGTAAAATTTTTTCCTCATTCCAAGAAAGGATATGTGCGTGTATTATCATAATTATATTAATTTATTGTATAGATTATCAAATCTTTCAGGCGGTAATGGAGATGTCCCGTGAGTATTTAACTGGTAATGAGTCATTAAATTTTGACTGTTAAATACTTTTAAAGTATATGTGAAATAAAAAAAACTTAAAGACCTTTCGTGCATATGACCACAATACGTGTTATCTTTAATATCGTCAATAAATTGTTCAAACCAATTAACATACTTTTTTAATTCAGATACTTTCCAAGTGGAATTACTTGAAGAACTCCACATTGTATTTGGATTTTTTTTAAATAAATTATGTATTAGAGATATTATATCATTTCCTGTTTTTGATAAAATTGATTTTACTAATTCTTTAGTATATTGACTTTGTAAAATGTATACCGGGTCTTGAATACTCATAGGGAAGTATCCAATAAAATCATAATTATTGTTAATCATTGTCTGATTAATTCCATTAAAATTTTTAATATAATTAATATCATATTCAAATAAATTAACATATTCAGAATTAATTAAATTATTTTTTATTAAGGAATACCAACCAGTGAAAGATGTGAATTTTGGATATTCTTCAATATTAATATCTAAATTTCTTGAGATTATCACATTATCCATTTTTTCAATTTTGTCAATTGGTTTATTTCCTAAAAAAATATATTTAAAATCTTCGAACTCAGAAAACCTATTTTTAGATATAAAATCTAATATTATTTCTTGGTCGTGGACAAATATAAATGTGTCAATTTTTTTTAAAGTGTTAGTGTTTGTTTCCATAATTGTAATATTTCATTATTGTTTAATGTTGAAATTTCATTTTCAGTTTCTTGATTTCCAAAAAATTTAGTATTAGTTAAATAACATTCGTCTTTAACTAAACACGCAACTTCTCCTTTTGAACTGTGATAAACTCTACCGATTGAGTTATACATATCTTGTTTATTTGTTGAATGTCCCATTAATATTACAATTGAATTAGACATTAAAGGTTTAACATTGGTTTGATAATAGTTTTTATCCCCAATGTGACCGTACAATAATATTTTTTCACATCCATCGTTTATTGCTCTCTGAATTGAGATGTGAGTTTGTTTTCTATCTTCAATAGTACCAATTATACCAGCAACTTTATCTAATTCAGGTTTTTCAATAGAAAATAAATTCTCCTTTAAATTAGGTATTATCGAAAATTTACCTAAATATCTATTATGGTATTCTCTATGTTTATCGTGTAAAAAGACTACCTCATCCCAGTATTGTTTAACATCGGCAACTTCATACCACCAATTTTCGTGACAAGATAATATTATTTTTTTAACATCCGGTCTTGATTGTAGATTTAAAAAATGAGAAATAATGACATCGTTTTTTTCAAATTTTAAATTTGAGATTAAATCTGACTTACATTTATCTAAATGCCATTCGTGTGGCCCATAAAATGTACAATTAATTCCATTTTCATTAAAATAATTAGTTAAGTTAATAAATGCGGTTGTCGAACCTCCTTTTTCTGAATAACCTGAAATTATTTTAACATCATCATTATCATTAATAAACTTTAAAACAGAATTACCGTCTAAGTAATTTTGATATTTTTTATATTTTAAATTTAGATTAAATTCTGAGATAAAATTATTAGAACTTTCATTAAAAAATCCTGAATTAATAAATAATGATTTTGAAACCATTAAAAAGTTTATTGAAGAACTATCTATTTCAGTTAAACTTGTGGAATAGTTATAATAAGATTCTTTATTTTTATATGACTCTCCCATTTCTTGGTTTAAAATAATCCCATCAAACATAACTAAGTTTTCTTTATCGTGAATTCGACAACTTAAGGTCCCAATTTTAGATGTTGATTTATAAATTTTTAATAAATTATAAATAACGTTATTAATTGGTGTTAATCTTTCATCTGAAAATATTAAATATTCGTATGATTCATCAATATATTCTTTAACAATCTGATTATAAATTGATGATTTTTTAATTAATCCTCCGTTAATAACTGTGACATTATCAAATTTGGATAATTTGTGATTGTTTGTCTTTGAATATAAAAAAAATGAATATAAATTATTATTTGATTGTTCTATGTAAGATTCAACAATACGAATAGTTGATGGTAAGTTTTTAGTTATTAATATTATTGCAACTTTACCAACATTCTTTAAAGGCTTTTCTTTAATTTCCGGGACATATATTTGTTGAGGTTTTAGGTCTAAAGGTAAATTAGTTCCCCACTTCTCAAGAAATTTATCTTTACTCACCCAAAATTCGTCATTTGGTTGACCAACAGATTGATGAGTTATCTCAAATGATGTAGTCACACCAATTTTAACGCCTTGTAAATAATTTGGTACACAGAATAAATGGTCGTAAAAGTGAAATTTACCAATAGTTTCGTCAAAAAAATATTTAACTTTTGTTTTATCCAAACTAATGAATAACCCGTCAAGTGTGACTACCGGTATTAAAAATGGTAATTTTGCCGAATATTTACTTAACCATTTGTTTTGACCATCAGGGTGGTGATAAACTTGACCAACCATAGTTTGATTCATTCTATCCCAATAAACACCTGATTCAGGAAAATAACAAGACCCAGCTTTACCGATTATACCGTATTCAGAATTGTTGGTAAAATCTTTAATAAGTTTTTTACCCCACCCATTTTCTAATTTAATATCGTTATGACAACATACTACAATATTATTAATTGATTCAGAAATACCTCTATTGTATAATTCTGATAAACTAAATTGGTTATGGTTAACATATTCTAAAACTTGAACATTTTTTAATCCAACGGTTTGTAACAAATGTTGTTTAAATTTGTTATTATACGTTTCGTTTTTATGTGTTGAATAAACTATAGTTATCATATTATTTGTTTTTTTCAAATACCATTAAAGTATTTCTAAAATACCAACAACTATCTTCAGGAACAAGTCTAAATTCTTTAGATATTTCAGGTAAATAAGTAAAATCTCGTTTAATAATTTCAGGAATAACCTCATCATTATTTAATTCATTGTAATGACCATAACCTCCTTGACCTCTAACAGCCCAAGAAATAATTAAATATTCAGAACAATTATTTGTAATATTATCTAAAAACACATCTTGATATTCTTTTGGTAAGTGTTCACCAACTTCTAAACAAATTATTACACCTTTTTCATCTAATGTGAAAGGGTACGCCAAGTTTTGACTATTAATTTTAAATTCGTAGTTAGTTTTTGGTGGTTCAGCCTCTAAACCAAGTAAGTTAGTAAAACCATTTAAATGTAAATCATTTAAATAATCCCCCATTCCACAACCAAAATCATAAATTTTGGTGTCTTTTTTATCTGATAAGAATTCACATATCCATTTGCTAACATTTGTACTGTGATAGTGATGTGATTCGGCAATATCTTTAGCCCAATACCCTGTTTGATGTATCATAATTATTTATTTAAAAATTCCTGTTGAACCAAATCCATTTGAACCTCGTTCTTTTTTGTTTATTTTATTTGTTTGTTGTAAATCTACCCAACCTCCATTTACTACAGGACATAAAACCGCTTGACCTACTTTCATACCTTTTGGTATTGTAACCGATGTTGGGTTGGTGTTAAAGATAATTGCTTTAACTTCACCTGTATAACCGTTATCTACGGTTCCCGGTGAGTTTAAGACCATAAGTCCTTGATTGATAGCTAACCCACTTTTAGTTCTGACTTGTATCTCATATCCATCTTGAATATCAAATGACAAACCTGTTGGAATAAGAGCTCTCCCAAAAGGAGGTATCTCAATTTCATCAATGGAGTGTAAATCAAAACCTGAATCACTATCATAGTTATATTTTGGTAATACCGCATTAGGATGTAGAACTTTAAAACCTAAAGGTAAGAGTCTTCGTGTCTCTATCATATCTTTTTCAAGTTGAACTATGTCAATGTCCATTTCATTTAAAATGTCTTCATAACTTACTTCTTCCGATTCAGAATGAAGTGACTCTTGTAATTTAAGAATTCTATCTCTTAATTCATTTAAATCATTAATCTCACTCATTATTCTAATTCTTTTAATTTTTTTATTACGTCAATCAATACTAATACGTCACGTTCGCAGTAAGCGGTAATTTCAGGTAACATATTTTTATTCCAATATGCGTCGTGAACTTTATCTCCGGTAACATCACCTTCCTTTGGAGATGGAACGTCCATACAAGAACACATTAAGTCCAACGAACCAATTGCGGTGTAAGCCCCGTATTGCCAAATCTCTTTGGTATCGATAGCTTTGATTTCCCACGGCTTAGTATCGTATGATGGTAAAATTGATGATGGCATCAATCCATTGATTATCATTCTTTTTGCCAACATTGGGATATCAAAATTCTTAAGATTGTGTCCACATAGATAAAAATCTAATTTACCACAACGATTAAGTAATGTTTGACAGTCTTTTAACAATACTCTTTCATCATCACCTGAAAATGATTGTTTTTTAATATCACCATTGTCCATAACAAAGGCAACACTAACACAAACAATCTTAGCAAACTCCGGAACTAACGCAGCTCTTTTTTCAAAAACCTTATCGGCAGAAAAACCGGCATCTTCCGGAAATCTTTTTTGGAACCAATCAAAATATTTCTCAAATTGTTTTGCAACATTTGGATTACTAACTTGACACTCTGTATAGTTTCTACATCCACCAACAGTTTCTATGTCAAGAAACAATATTTTGGTTAAAGGTATTTTTATCATTTGTTGTATTTTTAATTAATTAAACTTTTGTACCAAGACGCTCTTTCATCTGTTACTTTATTAAGGTCGTATTTGTCTTTTACGGTATTATATAATCGTTCACCTAACTCTGTAATCATTTCAGGATTTTGAACTAATTTTTTGATAGATTTAGACCAATCACTATGGTTTCTTGATTCAGGTATTAAAATTGCGTTACCATTATCATTAAACTCTCCATTTTTTAAACAATGAACTAAATCAATAGTATATGGACCAATCTCCGAAGCAATTAATGCTTTTTTATAGAATCCGGCTTCAATAACTTTTAATTGAGATTTCATTCTATTGAAGATGTGATTTTTAATGGGAGCCAAAGATATGTCGAATTTTGAATAATTCATAGCATAACTTGTAACAGGTTTTGTCCAAACTCTTAAGTAAGGTAATTCCGTGTTTGATTTATACTCTTCTTCCTTATAAGTTAATAAAAATTTCTTATACTCCTCATCCGTTGTTTTATAATTTGTTGTAAAAATTTCTTCATATTTTACCCAAACAGTTTCGTGAGGTAAAATTGGTCTTTGTTTTTGTTCTTTTGTTTGAGGATTAATTTCTGTCACCGTTCCTCTTGTATCGAATCCACAAATAACGTATTGTAATTTATCGTTAATATCTTGATTTTTTTGAACAAATCCTCCTAACAGGTTTAAATCTTCCATATGAGAAGACCCTCCTAACCATCCTATTCTGATTTTATCAGACGGTGGGGTTGGTTGATTAAATTGTGGTTCTTTTGGATTAATCGCGTTTGGAAAAACAAGGACATTTTTATTTAACTTTCTTATTTCATTTGCGAATATATCGGTGGTTGTTGTAACATATGAAGCAACTTTTAAATTTGCTTTAATTTTCTCGTCAATCTTATTTTGAACAATAATACTGTGAATTGGGTGGTCTATTGTTGGTAACCAATAATCATCTAAATCAATAATTACAATAATACCCATTGATTTTATCCATTCAATTAACATTGGAGCAAAGTCGTAATCCTGACCAATTGTTCTATGGGCGTGAACTATTTGGTATTTTTTCCAATAATCTGTATTATTTATCTGTGGTTCGTAGTCAATATCTACGTGAAAATCATCCGGATATAAGTTTTGTAGGAATACGTGAGGGTCAACTGACCTAAATTTACCTTTGGTTAACCAACGCCCGTACGGTCAGATGGCAGTACTAATACGCTAATCTTTTCTTGACCGTTAGGGCGTTGAAGTGAGTTTTGTGACATATTTTTTAATTATTATGTTTATAAGTTTATTATTGAGTTTCAGGTCTCCCTCCCACACAACTTCTAAATTATAACCATAACTTTTAATTAAGTCAATTTTCTTTTTATCATAATCCCATAATTCCCAAGCAAATTTATTTTTTTTCAAATTAAAATAATTTGACTCGTATTTTTTTGGGTTACAATGCCAGTAATCACCAAAATATTCTATAATTAAATTTAATGATGGGATATACACATCACAAATTTTACTATCAACACGATATGAATGAATTAGTTTATAACCCATTTGTTTTATTTCTTTAACAATTTCTTTTTCTCTTTTTGAGACTATGACAGATTTAATTTTACCGCTTCTTTGAGTTTGTTTCATTTGTTCTGAAATGACTTTTCTATCTAAAATACCGTTATCCCAATTTGACCTCATAATGTCCCTACTCATTTGACGATATTTTTCTTGTTTCATATGGTTTTTATCACCTGAGTTTTGACCCGTTTTACTTTTAGACATTTTTTTTAAACTTTCTTTGGTATGTGTTTTACCAAAGAAATGATTTCCCTCACCAATAAATGATTTTGACATACATTTAACACAATTATGGTGACTATTAATTGCATTAAAGTAATTCCTACAAGCAATTATTTTATCTTTTGAAGTTGTTTTAATGTCTTTATTACATTTAGGACATTTACGAGTTATATAGTATCTTTCCCCCTCTTTTTTAATATCTAATGTTGAACATCTATCTCTTTTTCTAACAAGATTATGTTTGTTTAATACTTTAAGAATTGTAGGTTTTGATAAACCAACAATTTTAACAATTTCTAAACTACTTTTTCCTTTTTTATATTCGGAGATAATTTTTTTTTCAGTTTTAATATCCATAACTTAATCTTTTATTATATAAATATACCGGTTTAATCAAAAGGAAACTTCTTTAAAACAAAAAACCCCCAACTTGGTAGATGAGGGTCAATCTTGAGAGTAAATAAAGTTAAGAGATTTTTTTTATCTTAGTAACCTTACCTTCAAATATATGTTTTCCAACTTTAAAAGAAAAGACTTCGTTTGATTTTTGTTCTGATTCAGATAAAATTCCATTTTCTTGTAGGACTTCCTCTACAACTTCACGAAGCATAGATTTTAATTCCTTCATATTAAAGTTTGGTAATTGTGTTTGAGATTGTTCTTGAATTCTTTGTTTTGGTTGAGTTGTTTGATTTCCTCTAGCATCGGTGTTCATTAATCTTGCGGCTTTTTCAACTAAATCATTAGATAATGTTGCCCCACCCCCCATTGAGTTGGGAACTTCAATAGGATGTTCAATCATTAATCTTTTTATTTCGTCAGGGAGATTTGATGACATAACTCTATCTTTAGTCATTGCTTGTGGCATTGTTGGAGTTTTTGGAATTGATGACAAGTATGGTTCATTTGATTGAGATTCTTGTAAAAATTCTTGAGGGATGTTATATTTTGCCCCAACCGGTTTGTAAGATTCAACTTCAGGTGAACTATACGAATCCATAGATGGCATATTACCTCTTGGCGTTTGATTGTGTTTATCCATTATTTGTTTGGATATCATTAGTTTTTGAATTAAATCAGCTTCACTATTCATATTTTATTGTATTGGTTCAGTTGTTGGTTCTTCCATTGGTTGACCAAAAACTGCGTTTATAATAACTCTTGTCATACCTTTATCACCTCTTGGATTATACCCTGGTTTTGGTTCGTTAAATTTCTCACCTGTAGGTTTGAATGATGCGATTTTGTCCGCTCTGAATAATCTCCACCCTGGTAAAGGTTGTTCCCCTTTATATGCGGTGTGAGAAGCTCCTTCATCATCCCAAGCACGTAACACAGGGTTACCGGCTTTTGAATATCCAAAACAAACTGGCTCGATACTTCTTAACCCACGACCACCCGGTTCATCACCATCGTAGTATACGACAATCTTATCTCTATTTTTTATAGCGTTGACAATTGAGTCAACAGACGCTACTTCTAAAATAAGAGATTTAAATGTGTTGTAAAGTTTCATTATGCACTCGGTGTTGTATAAGGAGAATTTGATTTATATTGGTTAAATACAATTTCTGATTTTCTTTCAAGAATATCTTGGATTGCTCCGGCACTTTCATTATTAGTGTCTAAATCTCCTCCGGTACCTTTACCTTGAGCGTCACCTGTTGCAAGGGCGTCAGGGTTAACTGCTGAGTATTCGTTAGCAGTATCTTTATAATCATTTTTTGGAAATAACATCGCTCTTTGAGCGGCAGCAATTTGGGATAATTTATTATCCGGTTGTGCAAAGTCTAATGGGTCATAATTTGCCATATTATAATATTTTTTGTATTAATTCGTTTATTCTTTTTAAATTTTCTGTAATGTCAGTGTTATATTGATTAACAGACGAACTGTGAGACTTACTTGGTCTGTTCATAGTTCTCACATCATTTTTAGTGTGAACGTCTATTTCTTGATTTGGTAATACGATTGATTTAGTTTGGTTTGACGTTTCAATATCATCTCTTTTACCTTGTAAAGTATTGTTAACCCAATTTTTCACATAATATCCACCATTTAAAATATGAGGTACTTCATCTTCGTGACCACTGAACTCATCAAACCAATTCTTCATTCGTTTAAGTTGTTGGTAAGTGACCTGTTTCTTTTCTCTTAAATCTTTGTTTCTTTTATATCCTTCAGTTGTTTCATCAACGTCTCCGGCAGCCGAATGACATTGGTGTAAATAATCTACAACATCCTGAGGGACAGGAAAAACTTTTCCGTATAAATCACTATTCATCGTCGGATGATTTTAAAGCTTTTATTAACATATTGATACTGATACCTTCTTTGTCTGCAATATTCTTAATTGCTTTAAGATTTTTCTTTAAAATTTTACTAACACCAGTATTTTTAATTACATCAGAATCTGTTTTAGGTCTTTTGGTTAAAATATCTTCAACCATTTTTTTCATTAATCTATGTTGACGTTCTTCTAATGTTTCTTTCTCAGCCAATCTTTGTTTTAATATACCATTCTTTTTCTTTGCTTTTCGTATTTTACCAAATTCTTCAGCTCTTTCATCAGCATTTTCAACACCCATTTCTTCAAGAGTTTTAACGGTGTCATTATAATCCATATCTTTGGTTTCTTCGTAACCAAATGCTTCTGAATAATCAACCTCATTAATCACCTCGTCACTTCCTTCTTCACTCTCACCATAATAAACTCTATAACCTCTTGTTACAGGGTCGTTTGTAGTTCTTGCCATAACAACATATTGGTCGGTTGTTTTTCTTGGTGACAATGTGTGATTGATGTCCGGGATTCTTGAACCCAAAAAACCACCATCTTCGTCAACTAACTCATCAATTTCTTCTTTGGATGTAAGTCCTTTAAGTTTTTTATCCAAACCTTTTTTTGTTACTTTTGATTTTGTTTTTAATGCTGCGGAAACAACACCTTTAACTTTTTTTTCATCTTTTTTATCAAACTCAATTTTATCGTCTGATTTTCTTGATTCTGTTAAAGTATCTGCCACATTATAATAAAGGGATATTTTGTTACCTCTATCTTTAATATAGAAGTAACAATTGTTTCCAAAATATTCGGTATTAAAATTAATCATATCAACTTTTTATATATAAATACTTCGCTTCTGACTATTTATCATAAAAAAGATTGTGAGTCAAAATATAAATCAATATCCAAGACCAAATTGGGGAGTAAAATTAGCGCTAGACGTTAGTGATATGACGTTATCTACTGATGAAAGAAACTATAAAGAAGAAGTAGTTTTTTCACCTTATTTAATTGCCGAAACCTATGGTAACAGATTACCTATTAATTTTGATATTAACGATTCAATATCGGTACAACCAATTGTGTTACAGTATAAGAACTATAACTTTGATAATATTTTTGTTTCTAAAAATTATTATAATCCTGAAAATATAGATTTAAGTTGTGTAACCGCCGGAACATCTTGTGATATCGGGTTAACAGGTATTGATAATGGATTGGTGGAATCAATGACAGGTCAATCAATAACTTTTACTAACGGAATTGATGATTACACTAAATTTGATAGATTATCATTTGATAGACGATTAAAATTATTTCAAGTTACCGGTTACACTAGTACTAATGTTAGGTTCTCAGGTTTTGACGACACCATATTATATGAGGTTGTTAGTAAGAATGATAGTGTTGGTAAATACCACGAATTATACGGAGGGTTCTATCAAGGATTCTATAGACTATTTGGATATGACTACGATATATTCCCTGAAAGGATGAATAAAGGGTGGTCGGTTGAGATGTTATTAAAACCAAGATTATTTAATGAATATTTTCCAAGCACTGGAGAAACAACTTTAAATGAAATTTATCCTAATAATAAGGATATGTTTTTTTATTTTGGTGCTCGTGCTGAAAATAAATTTTATCATTATGCCGACGGACATCCAAGATGTTTAACGGGGTACACCAGAGTCACATCTGAAGTTACAAGTTTAACTACTTGTGCTTGTTGTGTGAATTCAGTGGTTAATAGTAGATGTATTTTTATTTACCCGCCAAGACCAACCAAAACAGACTGTGATGGATGTATTACTTGTGGGTGGGAATATAAAGTACACGATTGTCCAAGTCCTACTCCGACACCAACGCCAACACCTACTCCGGTACCATCACCATCAAATTGTGATACAATCAGTGCTTGTACACCGGGATGTACTTGTTTAATATGTACAACTTGTAACGATTGTAATCCTTGTATTGATTGTAATTTAAACCCTGGTTCTGTTGAGAACACTTGTGAGAGTGACCCATTATTTGATTCAATGTCAAACGCATTGGCATTTAAATTATGTGGTAGTCCAAATAATCCTCAAATAGGTGTTAGAGTATTAAGATTTACAGGAGGGTGTGAAACTAGTGGAACTTGTTCGACAACAGGTATTACTTACACAACAGGATATACAATAGATAACTATTGTTCACCACCGATTTACCCATATTGTTTACAACATAACCCATCGTATTTAGATTTGGAACATTGGTTTCACATTACTGCCGTTTGGGAAAGATATACTTGGTTAGACAATTGTGACTTATGGTATAGAGGTGGTATTGGAGACATTACCGAGAAAAAATTATTAGATGGTTTAGCGGATAATTCCGTGTCATTAATCACAGTACCTTACACCCAAGATTGTGGTAAAGACCCGGAAAAAATAAATTTAGTTAACCTTAATGAAAAATGGTTAATTGATAAAGATTACAGAAAAGGTAGGTTAAAAATCTACATCAATGGTAGAATATTTTACACTATCGAAGATTTTGAGGAAATAATCCCAAGAGCGTTAAGTACTGACAAGGAAAAACAAGTTGGGGTCCCTTATAATATTTCGTGGGGTGGAGGAACTCAAGGTTTAAGAGAGAATTTAACATTTTCATCTACAACCGGAACAACTTATATTCAAGACCCTGAATGTTTTCCAACAAATGATTTGGTAGGAACAACATTTAGTGGTCTAACCACAGACATATTATTGGAACAAAATTTTGCGGGTTCATTTGATGGGGGAATATCTCAATTCAGAATGTATGTTGAGCCATTGACTGCGGATGAGGTTAAACATAACTTTAATCTATTAAAGGACACTTTTAATATGTTTAATCCGGATTGTCCTGATTGTGGGGAATTTTGTCCTATTGATGATTTTACTTACGTAATAACAACACCGGAAGAATTACCTCCATTTGAGTTAGGTAGGGTTTATATACCCGATGAAAGAGATAATAATTATTTAATTAAAGACCATTTTGAATTAATTAAAAGTGTTACTAGAGTTGTACGTAGATTACCAACCAAAACACCGACCCCCACACCAACACCAACACCAACACCAACAAAAACAAGAAGTATTTTACCAACACCTACGCCTACAATTACCTCAACAAAAACAAGAAGTATTGCTCCAACTCCAACACCTACCCCAACAATTGTTGGATTAACAAGTAGATATTGGGATGACAATGTTTGGTGGGGAAATCAAGGAAATACACCTCAATGTGTAGGATATGCTTGGGCACATTGGATTGCTGATGGACCTATTGTTCATTCAGGTGTTCAACCACCGGTAAACCCAACATTAATTTATCTACAAGCACAATTAGTTGATGAATGGCCCGGTACAAATTATAACGGTACATCTGTTAGGGGTGGTGCAAAATATTTAAACACAACTCGTAAAATTGGTAATTATTATTGGGCTTACGATGTTCAAACATTAATAAATACATTATTACAAATTGGGCCGGTAGTTGTTGGGACTAATTGGTATTATAATATGTTTTACCCAAATTCAAATGGGGTGATTAGTATTGGTGGTTCATTAGCTGGAGGTCACGCCTATGTAATAAATGGTGTTGATACAGTTAACAGACTATTTAGAATAAAGAATAGTTGGGGTCAATCTTGGGGTAAATCAGGTCACGCATTTATATCCTTTACAGATATGACAAGATTAATAAAAGAAAGAGGTGAAATATGTTTGGCCGTTGAAAATAATTTTTAAAAGATGAGTTCAATAATAATACAAAGTGTAAGTCATATTGGTGAGACGGCAAATATAATATTTAAGCCGTCAAAAGTTAATGTGGTAATTAATTTAGGTAATCAAATTCTACCTTATGAGTTTGACCCTACATTATTATCACCACCTCGTAACGTATACGGAACTTATACAATTTTAATTGAAGGGTCAGATTGTCCTATAATAATGAATGTACCTGAACCTACACCAACACCAACAGTTACTCCAACAATAACAAGAACACCTACACCAACGGTGACACCAACAATGACACCAACACCAACATTTGACCCTTGTAAAGTACCTACACCAACACCAACAATAACATCAACAAATACACCAACACCTACCAACACATTGACACCAACAACTACGTGCACAAACCCTTGTGGTTGTCCGTAACCTAGTAAAACACCTAAACCTCAAAATACAGCAACACCAACACCGACAATAACTTAAACTCCAACACCTACATTAACTCCAACAAATATATACACCACTATAATTATAGTTTATGCAGATAATTGAAATCACAAGTTTATCCGGACATTCCCCATATGATATCACAATTTGTGATATTACTAAATCTTATTGTTATGTTGTCGCATCTGGTGTTACGTCAGCTCCAATAACGGTAGAGATTCCTACTGAACTATCGGGAACCCAAGAATTAATTGTTGTAATTACCGACTCTGCAGGGTGTGAAACTTTTTCAAATTACAATTGTTTTACTCCTACACCAACACCGACATTTACTCCAACGCCAACAATAACCCCAACAAATATTTCCTGTAATTGTATAACATTTACAAACACAGGAACAACAATTGGGGAGTTTAGTTATATTGATTGTGATAATCAAGAAATTAATTTTAAAATTAATTCCGGAACAACTCTTTATGTTTGTGGGAAATCACCATCAATTATTGTTGGTGATGTAACATATTCTATGGGATTACCTTGTGTAAATAATACTTGTGTGTTACCAACACCAACACCAACGGTAACACCATCATCTACACCTGTTATTGTTGATTGTGTTAGTTATGTTACCACCGGAACTACCGATATCTTCAAATATGACGTAGACACTAATGGTTTAACATTATTAACATTTCCATCACCACCTTCAATAAGTGATATTGCAAACAATAGTAATAAATTTTGGATAACAGATATCAATAATCCTCAAGAAATTACAGAATATTATATTAATCCAACACCATTTGTTGCAACATATAATAGAACGTTATATCCAACACAGCCTCTATTGGGGTTATGTGTTAAAAACGATGTTACATTAATTTCAACAATAACCGGAGTAACAGTTGGGGATTCGTATATTATTGTTGAGGCGGACATATCAACAACAATTCCCGTAATAACTAATAAATTTTCATTACCCGGAACAAATAGACTATTAGCTGGTGATATTTTTTATTTCCCTGTTACCGATAAATTATTTGTGGCAAATATGGACTACAGTAGTAATTCCTATTTAACTCAATATGATTATACGACCGGTACTCTTGAATATGATGTATTACTTAATCCATTAATTAGTGGTGTTTATGGGTTGTCATCGGAAAATAATAACCTTTATCTTTTTGAAGTGACGGGTAATGTTTATCGTCTTGATGATATAACTATACCGACATTCACATTAGTACAAACAACAATTTCCGGTATTGCTGCGGCATCATCAGATGTTAGTTGTGCTATCGTACCGACACCAACACCAACCCCAACACCGACACACACAATTAGTTGTGTGACACCTGTCTTAAGTAGTGTTACTCAATTATCAGGTTCAACATACGGCGTAATTTATTCAACAAGTTATGGTTGTACATCAGTCGATATTGAATATTCAAGAGATACTATAACTTGGACTGCGGATACAGGGACTTGTTCAACATCAAGAATTGTTGATACCGGAGATGGTACAGGTACTTGGTATTTTAGAGTTATTCAATTATGTGCTGGAAATTATTTGACAGGAAATACATTAACGTATATCCCAACATCACCAAATCCAACCCCAACACCTACTCCAACACCTACGTATCCATATAATAACTTAAACTATACCTATATTGTCCCGGAACCACAAGATGCAACCTCATTGACTGATTTGGGGACTTATATGGCTAATAGTGGTTCCACTAGTTTCTTAGGATGGGGTAATGGAGGTGTTCCATCAACAACTGATTATTCAAATAATTTAAATGTTTATATTCATTATTCAGGATTTACTGGTGGAAGTGGTAATTTCATTTCTAATGTGAGTAATCTTAAGAGCTCTAATTTAAATGACCCAAATACCGGTTTGGATGAATATGGGTGTACCGCTGCCGGTTTTAACACTATCGAAATTGACCCAACAAATGTTAATCCAAATATACAGTATTTTTATACAATATGGATACCAAATGAATATCCATTAACTCCCTCAATAACTAATATATTAGTTGATATTGGTAATACTCCTTGTGATTCAAATATATTATTTGGGGGTATTCCTGATAGTGTTTTATTTTCTCAAGATGTTTTTGTAACATCAGGGGCGGTAATACCGGAAGGATATTATAGAATTTTATGGATTGACCCATCTTGTTTATTACCAAGTTCTGTTCTCTCATCATTAAATTCATCAATATATTTTAGAGGAAACGCATTTATTTAATATTTATAAATAATGTCAGTACCATCTAAAAACCCTATAAGTAGTATTCAGGTCGGAGGGCCACAATCTGTTTCAAGAACATCGGTTTTTGGAACTAATTTTTCAGTTAATGGTATTGGTGGTTATATGGAAGTATATAATCTATCTGATTTATCCTTAATATTAACGGCATCAACATACCCTAATTTAATCCAATTATCCGCAAACACAATTCCAATTAGATATACAAAAGGTGATGGAACCACAATCTCGCCCGATTATATCACATTAAATTCCGACAATCTTTCTTCAGGTAGAAGGAAATTGGGGATGATGGTATATGTTCACGAAACAGATTTGGTTTATCAATATGTAATACCAAATTACGATACATTATGGAATAATTTAACGGGACTAACAGGATTTTCAGCAATAACTTATTCAGATTATACAACAGTTGTTAATAATCGTTCGACAGAAGGTCAAGATTTTATAAATACTTGGACAGCTTCCACAATTGAAGGTGTTAGTGGTGTTTCAGCTAATACCGCTAATTGGAGAATATTCCAAAGTGGTGGTGGTGGGGGTGGTACTTCAGGTATTAGTGGATTATCAGGAGATAGTGGTATTAGTGGTCTTGAAGGGGCATCAGGTATTTCAGGATTATCAGGAGATAGTGGTATCAGTGGATTATCAGGAGATATCGGTATTTCCGGTATTGAAGGTACATCAGGTTTAAGTGGACTTTCAGGTGACAGCGGTATATCAGGGTTGTCAGGAGATTCCGGTATTAGTGGGTTATCGGGCGATAGCGGCATATCAGGTTTATCAGGTGATAGCGGTTTAAGTGGTGACTCAGGTTTGTCAGGTATATCGGGACTTTCAGGTGACTCAGGTATTAGCGGATTATTGGGGGATTCAGGTATTTCAGGATTAAGTGGAGATAGTGGGATTTCAGGTTTTGAAGGAACGTCAGGTATTAGCGGATTATCCGGAGACTCAGGTTTATCAGGTGATAGCGGCATTTCAGGTTTATCAGGGGATTCCGGAATTAGTGGTATTTCAGGGCTTTCAGGATTGTCGGGTACAAGTGGTTTATCAGGAACTAGTGGTGTTAGTGGTTTATCAGGTGTTAGTGGTGTTAGTGGTTTATCAGGGGATTCCGGAATTAGTGGTTTAATCGGGGATTCAGGTATTAGTGGTATTTCAGGAACGAGTGGAACATCAGGGTTATCAGGAACTTCGGGTCTTTCAGGATTATCTGGTATTTCGGGTCAATCAGGAATCAGTGGTTTATCAGGTAATAGTGGAACATCAGGACAAAGTGGTATCAGCGGTTTAAGTGGTACATCAGGTTTATCGGGAACTATCGGTCAATCAGGTATCAGTGGTTTAAGTGGAACATCAGGTCAATCAGGTATCTCAGGGTTATCAGGAACTTCGGGTCTTTCAGGATTAAGTGGTACTAGCGGTCAATCAGGTATCTCAGGATTAAGTGGTACGTCAGGACAAAGCGGTATTAGCGGGTTATCAGGTCTTTCAGGCACTAGTGGTTTATCAGGATTGTCAGGAATATCAGGTCAAAGTGGAATCAGCGGTTTAAGTGGTACATCAGGTTTATCAGGAACTAGTGGAATATCAGGATTGTCAGGAATATCAGGTCAAAGTGGAATCAGCGGTTTAAGTGGTACATCAGGAGTTAATGGTGTCGATGGTGCTGTTGGACCAACAGGTATCTCAGGATTGTCAGGTACAAGTGGATTATCCGGGACTAGCGGCCAATCAGGTATTTCAGGATTGAGTGGATTATCAGGAATTTCAGGTAGAAGTGGAATCAGTGGATTAAGTGGTACGTCAGGACAAAGTGGTATTAGTGGTTTATCAGGTACTATTGGACAATCGGGTATTTCAGGTTTAAGTGGAACTTCAGGTCAAAGCGGTATTTCAGGTTTATCAGGAATTTCAGGTTTAATTGGAACTTCGGGTCAAAGTGGAATTAGTGGTTTATCAGGTACTAGCGGTCAAAGTGGAACTTCAGGTTTATCGGGAGCTAGTGGAACTTCAGGATTATCCGGAACATCAGGTCAAAGTGGAATCAGCGGTTTAAGTGGTACTAGTGGGACATCAGGTTTATCAGGAACGTCAGGACAAAGCGGTATTAGCGGGTTATCAGGTCTTTCAGGTGCTAGTGGTTTATCAGGATTATCAGGAGCAAGCGGATTAAGTGGAACAGTTGGAACGTCAGGTATTAGTGGTTTATCAGGTGCTAGTGGAACTTCGGGAATCAGTGGTTTATCAGGAACTTCAGGTCAATCGGGAATTTCAGGTCTTTCAGGAATAAGTGGTAATACACCAATATATTGTGATGGTTGGGTTTGGGGCTCATCAACAACCCCATCATCAGGAGAATTTTATCTTAGTGGTGGTAGTATTGGTGGGGTAATTGGTCAAACAGATACCCTATATGTTAATGAAACCTCCAATAGTAACATTAACTTTCAATATATGTTATCAATAATACCTATTGGTAGTGCAATATCTATTTATAGACCATCATATGGTACTTGGATATATACAATAACTTCTAAAACATCAGGTCCTTATTATACGATTGGTGTAAAAATTTCAAGTATCGGAACCGCATCGGCAATACCACCATTAGGGACGAATTTAACACTTTGTTTTTTATTAGGCGCACCGGGCACATCAGGACTTTCAGGACAAAGCGGTATAAGTGGTTTATCAGGTATCTCAGGAATATCAGGTCAAAGCGGTATAAGTGGTACTTTAGGAACATCTGGTATTAGCGGATTAAGTGGTATTTTAGGGACTTCGGCAGCGGTTGGTTGTTGGAATTGGGGGTCTAATCCACCATCTTCAGGGGAATTTAGAGGGAATGGGTCATTTTTTGGGCCAACTACAAATACTATATATGTTAGTGATACCACAAATAATTCTGTTAATTTAGATACATATTTGAACACTATTACTGTAGGTTCAACTATTAAGATAACTGCTTTTGGAGACACATACTTATTTCAAGTAACTTCTAATACAGACTCTGGTACTTACCATACATTTGGAGTGACATATTTATCAGGGGTGGGAATTGGTCCTATTCCTGGAGCACCGGGATGTTTTGATTTTTATGTGGTAGGTACGTCAGGTATTAGCGGTATTTCAGGGATTAGTGGTTTATCGGGTATAAGTGGAACTTCAGGTATTAGCGGTCTTTCAGGGATTAGTGGTATCTCAGGGTTATCCGGTATTTCAGGTATTTCAGGTATAAGTGGAACTTCAGGTATTAGCGGTCTTTCAGGGATTAGTGGTTTATCAGGGATTTCAGGTAGAAGTGGTATCTCAGGGTTATCCGGTATTTCAGGTATTTCAGGTATTTCAGGTATTTCAGGTATAAGTGGAACTTCAGGATATAATGGTATTGATGGTGTTGCAGGACAAAGTGGTATCTCAGGTATTTCAGGATTATCAGGTATTTCAGGATTATCAGGTATTTCAGGTATTTCAGGTATAAGTGGAACTTCAGGTATAAGTGGAACTTCAGGGTATAATGGTATTGATGGTGTAGCAGGAACATCAGGGCAAAGTGGTTTATCAGGTATCTCAGGTAGAAGTGGTATCTCAGGGTTATCCGGTATTTCAGGTATTTCAGGTATAAGTGGAACTTTAGGTATAAGTGGAACTTTAGGTACTCAAGGTATTAGTGGTTTATCAGGGATTATCGGTACATCAGGAACATCCGGTATAACAGGAACATCCGGTATATCAGGTATAAGTGGAACTTCAGGGTATAATGGTATTGATGGTGTAGCAGGACAAAGTGGTATATCAGGGTTATCAGGTATTGTCGGAACAAATGGTGTTGCTGGAGTAAACGGTACGTCAGGTAGAAGTGGTATTTCTGGTTCAGTTGGTGCTGGAACATCGGGTATCTCAGGTATTGTTGGGACAGGAACAGCCGGAGCCTCAGGTATCTCAGGACTTTTAGGTGGGGGATGCTCATCAGATGTTACATTAGTATCATCACATTCTGGTATATTTTTATCAAGTTCATACACTAGTGGCGAGTTTTTCTTTGGTGGAGATAAACAAGGTTGGAATGAAGGAGAGTGGAATATTATATATACTACTAGCGACAAAATAGATATAGCTAATTTGTTTATTGCGGTGCCACTACCGAGAACTTTAGTTTCTGGTGATAAAATTAAAGTGTGTGGTATTCTTAGAAACAGTACATCTTCTAACACAAAATCATATGGTGCGGCAATTTCGTATATCACTTGTGGTGACCAAGATGGTAGTGGAAATTATTATCAAACTAATTTAGTAGAAGATAATGCTCTAGGTACTTTTAATAGTTTCAACACAGGATGTTTCACACTTGAACATACTTTATCCATCACTTTAACTAATTGTAGTAAACTACTACTTATTGGGATTAATGCAGATATTGGTGGTGCTGGTAACGAAACCCGATTTTCATACTCGTGTAGTGTTACCCATACTTGCTAATAAGTATAATTCTAATCAAAATATTAAAAAATGTCCCCCACTTTTTAGTGGGGTTTTTTATTTATGTTTTTTTGTAATTGTTTATTATTAGAACAAAGTTAAATAATATGAGATTTTGTTTTGATGTTGATGGAACAATTGCCGAATTAAAAAAAGAGGGTGAACAATACCAAGACGTTCAACCCAAAAAAGGGGCTGTCGAAACCTTAAAAAAATTAAAAGAAGACGGACATTACATAATTCTACACACTGCGAGAAATATGGAAACTTTCTCAGGAAATGTTGGAAAAGTAATCTCAGTTCAAGCTCCTATATTATTTGATTGGTTAAAAAAATATGATATCCCTTATGATGAAGTATATTTTGGAAAACCAAGTGCTGACTTTTATGTTGACGATAAAGCAATCAGAATGAACGAGTGGGAGGGCTTTGAATGGAAAAACCTAATATAATTAATGTAATTGAATGTAAGGGGTGTTGTGTCCCTAAAGGATGGGGTAAAGAAATCATTATTGAGAATAATGAACTTTATTGTGGTAAATTATTGTGCTTTGACAAAGGTGCAAAATTTTCAATGCACTACCATATGATTAAAGATGAAACTTGGTATGTTGATAAAGGTGAGTTTATCTATAGATGGATTGATACTGAAACTGCTGAGGTGATTGAGAAAATATTAAAGGTTGGTGATACGGTTAGACAAAGACCGGGACAACCCCACCAATTAGAGGCGTTATCCGATGGTGTAATCTTTGAGGTATCCACAACCCACTCTGATAGTGATTCTTATAGGGTATGGAAAGGAGATTCTCAAAAATGAGAGTTTGGGTAAACGGAACATTTGATGTTCTTCATATTGGACATATTGAGTTATTAAAATTTGCAAGTGTGTTTGGAAAAGTTCGAGTTGGGATTGATACAGATTCAAGGGTTAAACAATTCAAAGGAGATGGTCGACCGGTTAATACTTGGGAAGATAGAAAACCCCTAATGGAATCGATTCGTTATGTTTATGATGTAGTAGGATTTTCAACGGATGATGAATTAAGACAACAAATTAAAGATTGGGAAACTGATGTTATGATTGTTGGTTCGGATTATAAAGATAAGAATGTTATCGGTTCTGAATTGGTTAATGAGGTTATTTTCTTTGACAGAATCGAGGGATATTCAACAACAAACACATTAAAGAATGTTTAGAATTTTAGTCGTAGGTGAATCCTGTGTTGACAAGTTTGTTTATTGTAAGATTGAAAGATTATCTCCTGAAGCTCCCGTTCCTATTTTAATTCCGGTTGAAACAACTGAGAATAAGGGGATGTCGGGTAATGTTGTAGAGAATCTAAGAGCTTTGGGTGTTGATTATAATGATATTACTCATTGGTATCAGTTTGCACCAATTACAAAGACAAGATATGTGGATAAGAAAAGTAACCATATGTTTATTCGAGTAGATGAAGGTGAAGATTTGGTAAAAGAGATTAATGATATT
>Ga0208133_1000234_pt1 | contig 22382 bp, 15 predicted proteins | sample ColrivemetaGS535_FD_187595 | JGI IMG/M metagenome (GOLD analysis project Ga0208133, IMG submission 187595) | Estuarine microbial communities from the Columbia River estuary, USA - metaG S.535 (SPAdes) (version 2) | ecosystem: Environmental > Aquatic > Marine > Intertidal zone > Estuary | place... | reverse complement strand
CCGCTGAAGTTATCTTCATCGTTAACACCGATTCATATTACCAGTTGTTAGAAGATCCTATCTTCCAAACTATGGACAAAGTTGGTGCACAAGCTACCGTGTTGACTGGCCAAATTGGTCAAGTTGGTGGAAGCCCTGTGTTAGTTTCTGCTGAGTATGCAGCCGCAGGTACTGGTATTGCCGGTGCTATCGCTGTTAACCCAGGAAACTTCTTGGTTGGTAACCAGCGTGGTCTCCGTATCGATACGCAAGAGTTAGTTGAGACACAACGTCGTGTTATGGTGGCTAGCCTCCGTACCGGTATGACTCAAGTTACTACTGCACAAGGTACAGGCGTAGCAGCTCACAAGTACACAGCTTCTTAATTAGCTGAGTATAAGTTAACAAGACCCTTCGGGGTCTTGTTTTATAAAGGTATATTTGTGCCTTTATAAAACAAGTGAGGTATTTATGGCAACAGATTTAGTAACAAAAGCTGAATACAAAACTTACATGGGAATTACCAGCACAAATTCAGATTCAGAAATTGATTTTTTAATACCCAAAGTCAGTGACTTGGTAAAATCATACTGCCGTCGTACCTTTGTAGATCATTACAGCGACATTAAGGTTGAAGTTTTTGATGGTGGGTTTCGCGAGATCTTGCTAAAAGAAACTCCTGTTGTAAGTATTAGTTCAGTAGGCTATAGCGAAGACTATGGCAAAACATATACAAACTTAGTAAAGTTTGAAGACTGGGTTCAAAAAGGCGACTCAGTTGTAAGTATTAAGACACCTATATTTGAAGAAGCAATTAACGGATATCGTGTAAGTTACTTTGGTGGATACGATCCTATTCCTGGAGACTTAAAACTAGCCGTACTGGATTTAATTGAGTATTACTCGCGCAACAATGGCGCCGTACATAGTAGTCGCGATTTAAATCCTAACACTACGCAAATTAATTATGTTGCATCTACTAATTTACCCGCTACTATTAAGCGTGTTTTAGATCAGTACGTGGCGGACTTTACATAATGGCAAAAATACAGGAATTTATAAGCCCAAACATTGCGGAAAATCTTGGTAAAGAGTTACTTAGTATAGTTGGTGACAATATAAAAACTGCCGACACATCTCTTTACGAAAGAAAGTCTTTGAATTTTCGGGATATTATTGATAATAATTTCCCAACAATGCTTGTAGTAGATTACACAAGCATTAAACAAGAGTTAAAGCAGTACCAAGATATTGATACTGCACTAAAGACATATATCAGCGAAACTTATAGTCCTACACAAAAAGATTATAGTGTAAATAAATTCTCAGATAGCGAAATAGATTTACTGTTAAAAGCCATTAAATACGGTATTAGTAAGTTTTCTTCAACTTCTGCGACAAAAATATCTTACAAAGACTTACAGACAAGTCTTTCAAATATTGTACAGTCAGAGCAACCAAACAGTACTACAGTAGCAAGAATAAAGCAACTATTTAGTAAAGTATATAAACTTACTGATATTTCAACAAGCTCAGTAGAAGTATTTATATTTCCTAATTTTGCAAATCTTGGTGGGTTACTACGAGGTCCACTAGATGTTGGACTTTCCATAGCCGAAGCTGAAGCAGGAAAATCAATCAGTGATCTAGACTCTGTCGGACAAGTTTTAGCTTACGGGCACACTGCTGCAGGGTACGTAGACAAAGACGGCAATGCAAAATTAAACTTTAATAGTCCAAAACTATTGGCTATAATGTTTGACGTTATGTCTTCAGCCAGCGACAAGTCCCCAGTAGCGGCACGAGCTGCTTTAGATGCAGCTACATTTTTTGTTAATGATACAAGACAAACAGAAGTATATATTAATATTGACAAAGAATTTAGTGAAGGCTTTGTAAAGACTTTTGTTTCTATTGGTGGAAATATAGTAAAGCTTGAAAACAGTTTAATAAACTCCAGACGAGGATCTGTTTTAGAAAAACGAGAAAAACGAGGCGTAAATAAGTCCGTTTTAGATAAGCTAGCAAAAGAATTTGCAAAAGCAGATAGCTTAGTAAGCAAAAGACTTGCTAGGTATATCTTAACACATAAAAAGTCACCTAATATTATAGAGTATTTAACACATAGTTTGGTTAATACTTTAAAAGGTGAGCCAGTACAAAAATACAAAAGTAAAAGTAAGCAATCTAATAGCAGTAAAGATGGTCTTAAAAAGCAAGTAAGTTCCGGAGTAATAAAAGGTAAAGCAAAATTACCAGTATTACCAAAGCCTGCTACACAACCACCTAAAGCAAGTATTAATTTACTTAGTTTGACTACTTTAATAAATAGTCAACTACAAGACGTAATTAGTGCTAATATGGGAAATGGTAGCAGCACTACTATCTTAAATTATCGCACTGGTAGGTTTGCCAGTACTGTTAAGGTAGAAAATGTTTCTATGAGTAGGCAGGGTATGATAACCGCGTTTTACTCTTATATGAAAAATCCGTACGCAACATTTAGTGCGGGAGGGCGTCAATCGATACCTGCAACCAGAGACCCTAAACTATTAATCTCTAAGTCAATTAGAGAAATTGCAGAACAAGTAGTATCTAATAGGTTAAGGGCAGTAGCACTATGACAAAAAGAATTAGTATTGTAACAGCCCTGGCTGAAAAATTTAAAGTAATAGACGGTAATCCTCCTTATAGTACCGATTTATTTGATAATAGCTACCCTAAGCTTAAATTTTGGGATGAGGTTCAAGACTTTCCCTGTGTATATCTTACACCAGGCACAGAAATTCGTGATTATCATCCAGCGGATTTTACTTGGGGTTTCTTAAACGTAAACGTTAAAGTGTATGTTCGCAGCGAAAACGAAGCGCAACAGCAGTTAGAAGATTTAATTAATGATCTCGAAACTGTAATCAACAATAATCGTGTATTAGTATATGATACTACTAATAACCTTTCAACTACTGAAATATTAATTCAGTCAATAACTACTGACGAAGGGCTATTAGCTCCTTATGGTGTCGGTGAAATCAATCTACAAGTGCGCTACGCATTGGTATAACTCGGAACTATAACAAGTACGACAACAGATAAATATCTAGTCAGAGTGCTTAAATATTTCCAAAAATCATAAAGGAAAGAGTATGGCATTAAATTTACTACGTAATAGTCGAGTGTTTTTCACGACTAAGTTAGATAGTAGTGGGCAAGTGGACCTAAGTGGCCACACCACAGTAACAACACGAGAGATTCAAGTTTTAGATGGATTCTCTTTTTCACAAAATACAGGACAAGAAACTGTTACAACTAATGAAGCCGGTGTAGCACCTATTCGTGGTCAGCGTAGCTTCAATACTTCATTAGAGCCAGTGGACTGGAGTTTTTCTACGTATGTGCGCCCTAAGTATAACGAAGGTGCTACAACTACAGCAGGACCTGACGCAGACGACAAAATTGATGCAGAAGAATCGGTTCTTTGGGCAGCTATGTCTAGCGTTACTGGTAATGGCTGGAATCAAACCGGAGGCTCAGCACCAAGTACTGCACCTTATTCAACAGTAAGTTTTGGAAATTCTAATGCTCACCAGTTGCAAGCTTTTGGTCTGATTATTCAGTTCGAAGCTGTTACTTATGTTATCGATAACTGTGCTATTGATTCCGCTACTATTGACTTTGGATTAGATGCTATTGCTACTATTGCTTGGGCCGGAAAAGGTACTGCAATGCGTCAGTTAGCAACTCCTTTAACAATCCCATCTACAGGCCTTAGTGTTACCGGCGGTGGTTTGACAGGTACTAACGACTTTCTAATCAAAGACACCAGTGCTCGATTTATTGCTAACAAGTTGTCTACAATGACCTTGGCTGCGGCTGCGTTTGGTGGTTTAAGTGCTCAAGGTTATACAATTGCTATTACCGGTGGTAATATCACAATTGCTAATAACTTAACATACTTAACCCCAGCTAACTTGGGTGTTGTTAATAAGCCAATTACTTATTTTACAGGTACTCGTGCTATTACTGCTAATGTAACAGCATACTTAAAAACTGGTTCAGATCCTACTACTAGCTTACCACAAGGTGCAACATTATTGAATAATATGTTGCTTGCAAGTAGCTCTAGTACAGAGAACAAGTTTGCTGTAACAGTATCTATGGGCGGAGCCGGTAACGACACGCGCTTAGATCTGGTAATGCCTACAGTTCAGTTAACAATTCCAGCAATTACTTCTGAGCAAATTATCTCTACTTCTATTACTATGACTGCACAGGGTGCTACAGCAGGTGCTTACGATCTTGAAGCTAAGAACGAATTAGAAGTCAAATACTACGCAGCAGCTTAATTAGCGGTTGCATTTTCATAGAGACTGGGTTGATCTCCAGTCTCTCTTTTTAAACTTATTATTATATAATGACTACTCTCTCTTTAAAAACACTGTTAGTTCCTAGTAAATCGGTACAGGTAGAATATCCTGGTATGCCTGGTTTTATTGTTGATTTGGCATTTTTATCTCGTGAAACGCTTTTGTCGATTCGCAAGAAATCTACCAAAACAAGTTTCAAGAACCGTCAGGCTTCAGAAGACTTCAACGAAGATTTATTTTTACAGCTGTATGTTGAAAATGCTGTTAAAGGCTGGAAAGGCTTTAAACTAAGTTATCTTGAGCAACTAGCTCCAGTTGATTTAAAAGGTCAAGATATGGATGACGAACTAGAGTACACTGCGGAAAACGCATTATACTTGATGAAGAATTCCAGTAACTTTGATGCTTTTATTAGCGAACAGGTATCTGACCTGGGAAACTTTTCGACGACCAACTCCGGCAAGTAAATCAGCAGTTGGTCAACTATCTTCAAAATATGAGTGTTGGTATGACCAAAGAACAGTATTTTGAAATGTGTGAAGCATTAGGCACAGAACCCAGTGAACTTGAAATTCCAATAGAGTTTGACGACTTTCCATTAGAAGTCCAACAGGCATTTAATGGGTACCGAATGTTACGAGATGAGTGGGATACCATGAATGGTAACTACTTGGGTAAGTCACTTATTGGTATAAAAGACGTTCTTGAAGCAACAGAGATTGAACCGTCTGAACATAAGTTTATAATCATGCTAATTCGTATGATTGATAATGTCAGATCGGATGAAATCAATAATAAGAAAAAGATGCAAGAGCCCGCTAGCTAAAAATTAGCGGGCTTTTTTGCGTTAAAAATTTTTTGGTTTGACAAAAGTGTGGTTGCATGTTATAATGTACACTAGTCAAGCTATTAAAAGTTTTAGCCACCAACCCTAAAGAGGAGTACAGATGGCATCAAATCAAGTTAATATTAATTTAAGCCTACAAGATCAGACAAGCAGTATTAAGAAGCGTACTGAAGAAGTCAAAGGTTTAAATAAAGAATTACAAAAAGCACAGCAGTACACTACTGGTACAAAAACTGGTGCTAGAGCAGCTGCAGCCAGCTTTGGCGCAGGTGAAAATATAGAGTATGGTCGTGCTCGTGGATCTATGGGGTCTACTGGAGCAAGCGGTCGTGACTTTGCAAACCAAGCTCAAGGTCTTGGGGGATTAGTTCGTTTGTATGCTACCTATGCTGCCAACGTATTTGCAGTTAGTGCAGCTTTTCAAGCATTACGTGAAGCTATGAACACAACCAATATGGTTCGTGGATTAGACCAGCTTGGTACCGCAACAGGCACAGCCATGGGATCTTTAGCAAAACGTTTCTCTGAAGCCAGTGGCGGAGCAATAAGTTTACGTGAGTCAATGGAATCTACCGCCAAAGCTTTAAGCAGTGGTATGACTCAGAAACAGTTTTTACAGCTAGGAGAAGTAGCTAAGAAAGCCTCTCAAGCATTAGGTATTAACATGCCAGACGCTGTTAGTCGTTTGACTCGTGGTATAAGTAAACTTGAGCCTGAATTATTAGACGAATTGGGCTTGTTTACAAAAGTAGGTAAGGCTTCGGAAGATTATGCACGTAGTGTTGGCAAAAGCGTAGATAGCTTAACAGATTTTGAAAAGCGCCAAGCGTTTGCAAATGCCGTATTAAAAGAAGGTATTGATAAGTTTAGTAATATTGATATACCTACAAATCCTTATGATAGATTATTAGCTACTTTAAAGAATGTTACACAGGGTATACTAGAAGTAGTTAATAAGGCAGTAGTCCCATTAATAGATTTTTTAAGTAAAAGTCCGACGGCTTTAACAGGCGTAATTGCTGGATTAAGTATACTGATCTTACGACAAGCACTTCCAGTTTTTACAAGTTATCGTGAAGCTATGCAGAAAGCTACGGCAGAAGCAGCACTTTTATCAGAAGAAAAATTAAAACAAGCACGTAGATCTTTAGAGTTAACTAGAAAAGTAAAAGCTGATGAAGTAAAACTAGAACTGGATAATATTGCACAGATTAAAGCTGAACAAGTAGATGCTGCAGAAAGCGCATTAAGGTCTGTAAGTAAAAGAGGAATATCCAAGGAAGTTCAAACAATTCTTCGCAAACCAGATATATTAAGTATTAACGAAAAAGACTTATCTGTATTAGATACTCTAGGCAGTAAACAAACTAAAGTAGCTGCACAGTACAGGCAGTTAGCTCTAGCTATCAGAGAAGCACAAAGCGCTAATGAAAGATATATGTCTGGAGTAGCTGCTGCAAATGAGAAAGTTAATGCTCCTGCAAGATTCGGATCTGCTGCTGACGCAGCTCAAGTTAAATTAGAAAGTGCTCGTAGACAAGCAGCAGCAGCTAATCTAGTAGGTAGTGTAGGAGAAACTGCTTCAACAGTAGGAACTATAGCTGCTAGCAAAGAACTGCTTTCTGGATTAAAAACCGAAAAGCTTGGATTATTTCGCGGAGGCTTAGCTGCTGTAAGTGGAGCAGCAAGTATAGCAGCAGCAACAATAAGTAATTTAGCAGCAGTATTTAGCAGATTTCTTGGAACGTTAGCTATAGCAAGTATAGCTTTTGAAGCATTAGATTTTTTATTCAGTAAAAATGCAAAAGAACTCGATGTTTTTAAATCAGGGTTAGATAACTTAGCTGAAGCTACAAAAACTGCTACCAATGTTGCTGAAAAATTTGGATCAACACTTAGTACTGATAGTATTAATGCAAAAGCCAACGCTTTCGCTAATTTAACCGAAGGCGTAAATCAAACTGTAAATCAGTTACGTTCAGTTAATGCTGTGTCCAGCGATTGGGATAAGTTTATAGATGGCTTCAAAGTAATTTGGGGTGGAAATATACGTAAACGTTTTGAAGTAGGATTTGTAGATAGCATTGCAGCTGCAATCAAAACGGCCCCTGAAGGTAAAGTAAAGTATGAGCTCGAGCAAAAACTAGGCGCTTTACTAAAAACAGAAAATCTTGGTATAGAAGGAATTGCAGAAGCTGTATCAGAAGTACCTACTGATAAATTAGTAGATCTTTCTCGTAACGTATCAGTAATATTAGATGAAAGCGATAAGACACTTAAAAAAGCTCAACTAGTTACACAAAATGTAAAAGAAACTGGTAAAAATGCTTCTGAAGCATTTTTAACTTTTTCCAATAGCGTTTTTGGATCCAGTCCACTAGAAACTTTTTTACAGGCTTCTACCAAAAATATTGTTGCTATACGAGATGCATTAAAAGACTCAACAGGAGCAGCCGCAGAATTTGCTAATATTGCTTCAGGTGCTACTAAGTTAGAATTTTTGCCTGAACAAGCAATTGGCGATTTGCAAAGGATTACTCAAGAATACAACTTGATCAACAATGGTCTAAAAAATCAAGCAAACAATCTTGAACGCGTACGCGAACGTATTAATGAAATATCCAAGCTACGAAATAGTTTTAGCTTTATGTCAGCTAACAAAGTGCAAGCTCTGGTTAGTGAGCAAGAGTCTTTACAAAGAAGTTTACCAAAACTTCAAGCTGATGTTACACAAGTAGAACTAGTGTTAAAACAAAAAGCCAAAGAAGCTGGCGAAGTAATGGCACTGGCAGTTGGTAAACAACTCGAATTAGTGTTCCAACAAACAAAAATACGTTTACAGCAATTAGACGTTGGATTTCAACAACAAGTGGCGGCTTTAAATCCTGTAAAAACAGCGGCAGGGATAAAAGAGCAAACTAGTTTGGCTGTTCGTGGTATACAGATAGACATTCAATTAAGAAAAAGCAATGAAAGCTTAATTAATTCCATCGACTTATTAAGAGTACAGATGGAAGTTACAACTGCAAAAGAAGCATTTGAAGCTGCAAAACTAGACACAAGTGCGGCTATGGCACCTATGCGTGCTGAAAAAGAACAAGCTCTTTTGGCAGCAGAAAATAAACTAGCAGCTTTAAGATCTGGTAAAATGTCTGAGCTGCAAAAATATGCCGCAACTGATCCAGGTATTATTCAGTCTGCTCAACGCCGACAGAGTTCGGAAGTGCTAAACAGAGAACAAGCTAATAAGATACGAATACAAGAACTAAAAGGTGAAATAGAACTAAGTGACCTTGTTTTCGATAATAGAAAACAATCTTTAGAGTTCGCCAGACAAGAAGCACAACTTAAATTAGAAGAGAAAAAACGTACTCCTGGTTTTCTCGGCGGAGAGCCAGCAGCATTAGCCGCTGTAAAAGCCGCAGAGGAAGAATTAGTAAAATTCCTGGAACCAATAAACAAAGCATTAGATGTTTTAGGTACAGAGCGGGAAGAAGCTGTAGCAAATATAGCTCTAAAACTAGGCAAGGATCAAGCAGTTAAAGATGAAGTCGCAGCAACTCTAGCACAGCGAAAACAACGTCAAACAACACTTTCAGGCTCTAGAGGTGTTGTTGCAGTCGGTACAGCTGAGTATAACTCAATGTTGGCTCAAGCTGCTGTATTTGATGCTGAGCGTGTGCGCTCCGAAGAAGAAAAAATGATGTTTGCTAAAGCCAATTATGATACTGGTGTAGCTAGCATTAATTCGGCAAAAGAAGAGTTAAACCTTTTAGCTTCACGAGGTGCGATAACAGAGCAGCAAGCAGCCCAACAACTTCAAACACTAACTAATCAACAAGCACAATTAGACTTAGTTCAAAAATTAAAAGAAATTGAAAAGACTCGATTCTTAGCACAATTAGAGTATTCTAAAAAGGTTTTAGAGGGTGCTGACGAACAATCTACTGAAATGAAATTACAGTATAGTATGATTCAGTCTAGAGCTGCATTAGACAATGAGGCCGCCCAAAGAGATTTTCAAGCAAAATTAAAAACAGCCGATATTACTGCAAGCTTAGCCGATAAACAAACACAGTATGAAAATGTATTTAGACAAAGCTTTGATAACATGGCAGATGCCATGGTCGAGTTTGCAAAAACAGGAAAACTTAGTTTTAGTAGCCTTATTAGTACAATGGTTGAAGGTATACTACGTTTAGAACTTCAAATGCAATCAAAGGCACTATATTCATTATTTAGGCCTGCAATTGCAGGATTGTTTGCACCAGCACCGGGTAGTTTAGATTACGGACCTGTTGGACCCACCAATGCTAAGGGCGGAGTGTACGACACTGGATTAAAAACTTTTGCCAAAGGCGGAATGTTTACTAATTCTATTGTAAGTCAACCTACTTTGTTTAAGTTCGGAAAAGGCACTGGTTTAATGGGCGAAGCAGGGCCAGAAGCTATTATGCCACTAAAGCGTGATAGTAACGGAAATCTTGGAGTACGTGCAGGCGGTAACGGCGGAAGTGTAGATGTAGTTGTTAACAACTATGGAAGCGAAAAAGCTACTACTAAGGAAACTACGGACAGTCGAGGAAATCGTAAGATTGAGGTTGTTATTGGAGATATGGTTGCTGGAGAAATGTCTAGGTCAGGCAGCTCTTTACAGCAAACATTCTCTAATACTTTTGGTACTAGACCATCCGTACCTAGGAGATAAATATGGCATATACATACATTTGGCCCACAACGGGGAACTTTCCACAAGTTCCCCAAAAGGGATTTACTGAGTCCATCGGAGTGAATATAATTCGCTCTAGTATGGACTCAGGTCCTGCAAAACAACGTAGACGTAGTGCCAAACCTAACTCTATGCAGCTTAGTTTTATACTCACAACTGCTAATGTAACAGAACTTGAGCGTTGGATTAAAAATGATATAAAAGGTGTTGCACGTTTTGGTTTTCCACATCCAAGATTAAATACAACTGTAGAGGCTCGTATTGTTCCAAGCGGCGAAGGGCAGTTATTTGAATTAAAATATCTAGCCCCAGGCTACTGGGAAACAAGTCTTAACTTTGAAGTATTGCCATGAGTAGATTAAGTAGTTTATCCGCAGCAGCTGTTAAAGCTATGTTTTCTTCGGAAACAGAAGAAAGCATAATAATGCTTTTAACAATATATGATCCTGCTACTAATTTACCCGTAATTAGGCTGGCAGACAATTACACTAAAAGAATATCCGAAACTGCTGACGAGGTACTATATGGTGTAACAAGTCGTACAAACGACTTTGTATTTTTACCTATGCAAGTATCCCTACCAACGGAACAAGATACAGGTTCACCTAGTTGTTCTATAATCTTAAACTATGTGACGCCCGAAGCAGTAGAGATAGTAAGAACACAACTAACAAAGCCAACAAAATTATTGATAGAAATAGTTTTAGCGAGTTCTCCTAATACAGTAGAAGCAAGCTTTCCTGGGTTTTACATAACTAGCGCCACTTACAATTCAGAATCTATTAGTTTTGACGTAAGCATGATTAGTTATGCTGTAGAACCGTTCCCTGCGTTTAATTTTACGCCTAGCTATTTTCCAGGATTATTTTAATGACATTAAGCAAATATATTGGATTACCTTATAAGGATAATGGCAGAGATACTAACGGTATTGACTGCTGGGGATTAGCTCGTCTGTACTACTTGCAAGAATTCAATATTGAGCTGCCAAGTTATTCCACAGAATATAATGGCGAAACTAGCGAAAACATAAAAGAATTAGTAAATCAACACAAAGAGTCTTGGACTTTAGTAGATAAGCCTGAAGTAGGAGACTTAATTGTTTTTAATATTTTTGGTGAACCAACACACATCGGCATCTATGTCGGTGATGATAAATTTTTACATTCCCGCGATGGCAAAGACAGTGTAGTAGAATCACTGTCTAGCCACCAATGGAATAAGCGTATTAGTGGATACTATAAATATTCACAGCAGGTTATGGTAGCAAGTACTACTATGCCTCATCCATTACAAACTATAGTTCATCGCGACTGGACAGTTGCAGGAACTACAGTTCAACAATTTGCTGAGTTTATTAAAAACAAGTACAAAGTCAGCGAAAAGTTATTTTCAAAAATCGTTATTTTAATTGACGGAATACCAGTTGCACAAAAAGACTGGGAAACCACAGTTGTCAAACAAGGACAAACATTAGCCTATCGAGCAGTACCTGGTAAAGACGCGGCTCGTATGTTACTAATGGTAGTAGTAGCCGTTATAGCCTTTCAATATATAGGCCCTTATGCCGCAGGACTAGCAGAAGGCCAAGCAATTACTGCTGCTGGTGTAACCTTTGGGCAAAAAGTAGCTTTTACAGCAGCCGTTGCAGCTACTAATATGGCGGGCATGGCATTGGCTAATGCTATATTTCCTATTAGGCCTAATATGCAGGCTGATCCAGGTTCTGCTAATCAACTAAATTTATTCAATGGTAGTAGCAATCAGGCCAACCGTTTTGGCGCAATACCCGTGGTGCTTGGAAAAGTACGAATGAGCGGTATGTTAGGTGCAACTCCTTATGTAGAGTCATTAACAGACACAAGTATTTTAAACTTACTTATTGTTTGGGGGTTTGGTCCGCTTGAAGTAAGTGATATACAGATTGGCAACAGCCCAATAACAGACTACTATACTGGTTTTGCACAAGAATTACCAATGCCAGTTACGTTATACGGATATTCAACGGATAATCCCACAGCTTTTAACAAGTTATATGGGCAAGACGTAGAGCAAGAAATTAAGCAAGTAGAACTAGTAAATGATGTAGTTACTGGAAATAATCCTTGGGCAACGTCATCACTAATACAACAAGTAACAGGGCTTGATATAGCACTTACCTTTCCAGAAGGTATGCGCCAGATTATTACAAAAGATAAAGATGCTGGAAAAGTAAATGAAGCCACAGCAGTTGTAGAGATACAGTATAAAACTTCTACTGGTAATTGGACAAACTTGCCAAACTACGCACTAGGCACTGCCTCTGCAACATCTACTTCAGCATTTAGCGCTACACTGCCAGCTGCTACTTATACCACTACTAGTATTTTAAATGGGGATAATGGTTATAGCGCTTCAGTAATTAACTTATATCGTTGGTACACTTTAGCGCTTAGTCCTGGTGGACAAGTGCATTTATTTGCTGGTGCTGCTACAGACAGTCAGCTAGCTGAACCGAGCACTGCTTTAATAGATGATTATAGAGCAAATAGTTATAGTTCTTTGCTAGGATTTAACGATACATATACAAGATTACCAACCGTACCGTCTAGTTTTGTGAAACTGTACAATGTTTGTGTGTACGGTAATACAGGATATGTAACCCATACAGATTTACGAGGCGATGCAACAAACTACACTGGTTTTGGCTTTACTTATACTAATGCAACAGATACTTACTTAGATTCTAATACTACTAGTTATAATACGGGCTCCGTAGTAGTTAATATTGCAACGGGCTATTATACAGACACTCAATCGGATTTAGTAACAGGTGTAGAGAATGAAATATTCAAAACCACAGGTATGCCAGGTACACAAGCTGCAGGCATTTGGGGCGGTTGGACACAGTTCTTAAAAACTTATGGAGTGTGGAATACCACTGGTACTACTAATTTTGATCAGTCTACATCAGTTATTTTTACAAAAAGTGGGTACTATAAAGTAGAAGCTGCTGCTGATGACAGTGGCGAAGTTTATATTGGCGGAGAAAAAGTAGTTTCTATCCCAAAACCTGGCTATAACGATACTGTAAGTAATACAGTTTATATTGAAGCAGGAACTAAAACTGTAAAAATAATTGCTACTAATACTGGCGGCAACGCTGGTGTAGCTTGTCGCATTACTTTTAACAGTGACGGATTTTTAAACGCAGCTTCCGGTGCTAACACTATTTTGACATTTGGAACAAATGGTTTTTATAGTAAGCGCAAAGACGCTTTTAACTTTGTTTACAAAATCAAAAATTTACCTTTAGACGTTTATCAAATACGAGTACGTCGAGTAAACAGTGACGACACAGAGCCAACAGATAATGTTCATAACTATCACAAAGTAGTATTGTTTAGCGTTACTGGATATAATAATACTATACCTGCAACTAATCCACCAGGCTGTAATTTAGCAAAAACTGCTATTCGTGTTCAAAGCTCTAACAAAGCAAATGGTAATATTGAAGGTGTAAATGCTCTTTTACAAACAATTTGCTATGACTGGGATGGGGCACACTGGACTAAAAGAGCTACAAATAATCCAGCAAGTTTATTTTTATACGTATTAACTCACCCAGCTAATGCATATCGAGTAGAAATTGCAGATGCTGTTAGTTCAATTAATCTTGCTCAATTTCAACACTGGCATGGTTTTTGTGTAAGTAAAAAGCTAAGTTATAATTCTGTGCTAACTAGTACTCAGAGCGTAATGGAAGTATTACGAGATATTGCAGCAGCAGGTAAAGCTAGCCCTAGTTTTATTGATGGTAAATGGTCTGTGGTAATTGATGAACCTCGTAGTTATCCAGTACAGCATTTTACTCCACATAATAGTTGGGGGTTTGAGTCTACTAAGATTTTACCTAAAATACCAGACGGTTTCCGTATAACCTATCCAGATGCAGATAAAGCTTATCAGCCAAACGAAATAATTGTTTACAACAACGGTAAAAACTCAACTAATGCTGCAATTTTTGAAGAGTTACGTTTATCAGGAGTTAGTAACAAAGCTCAAGCAGAATATTTTGCTAAATGGCATTTTGCACAGCTTTTAATGCGACCTGAAACATACACCTTTAATACTGATTTTGAGTATTTGGTATGTAATCGTGGTGACTGGGTTAAAGTTGCACATGATGTACCGATGTGGGGCACGGGTACTGGCCGTATTGTTGAAATATCTAATGGTGGTTTGAGATTAAAACTTTCAGAAAGTATTAAGTTGACAGCAGGTACTCCTTATGTAATACGTATACGTACTAATGCCAACTCTAGTAACTCTAAATTAAAAAATCTTGCACCAATAACTACAACAGGTTATTATGACACGATAGATTTGTCTAGCTCAGTCTCGGCAGACGGAGTGCTTGCAGATAATTTATTTATGCTTGGAGAAGTTAACAAAGAGACTCAAGATCTAGTTGTTATTTCCATAGAGCCAACTGGCAACACTTCAGCTAGACTAACATTGGTAGATTATTCTCCAGATATTTATAATGAAGGGTTTACTAATCTTGTTTATGATTCCAACATAACTGGAAAAAGTGTTAGTGCAGGAACAAATTCTATTTTGTATCCGCCAATTATTACCGCAATGGTAAGCGATAACGACATAAATGAACAGATATCGGTAGGAAATTATCAAAATATCCTACTAGTTAGTTTTGCTAATCCAATTAAGTTATCCCAATATGCTACAAAAATTGAGTTACAAATAGTATTAGCAAACTCTGAGTTTAGCGATAATAGTTCTACTAATTCATATATTACAAACAAAGATAGCGGAAGTATTACAGTACGTAATCTGACTACTGGAGCAAGCTACAAAGTACGTGCTAGGTATACAAATGCTGATAGTACGTTAACAGGGCCTTGGTCAGATATTCAATATATAGTAGCTACTGGTAGATCGACTAATACTGCTGGCATTACTAGCATGACAGCTAAACGTTCTACAAGATTTTTAAATATTGCTCCATATGTGGCTATAAAGCCAAATGATTTTAAATATTTTGAAGCAAGAGTATTTAAAGACCCTGGCACAGGCGATTTTTGGGATAATACAAGTACTGATATTAAGAAAGTTACTTTTACTGGTTCAACATCTGTAGACTTAAAAGAGTTCCCAACTCCTAGACTATCTGATGCTCCAGGTACTCAATATCGTATAGCTTGCAGAATAGTAGACAATGCAGGCAATTATAGCTCTACTAGTACTTTGCTAACAGTATTAATAACAAAAATTGCCCCGTAACAAACCGCTGTAGAAATACGGCGGCTTATAATTTAGGAATTAATAAATGAGCGCTACTTTAACTGCAGGGCCGTCTTCCGTTATACTTAAAGTTGACACTCCAATGGATACTGACGGTATTACGCCCAGAGATGACTTAATTGGAATAAAGGTATGGTATTCAACCACTACCGGATTTTCTACTACTGGTGTAACTCCTTACTATGACGGTACAGGATTAACAATAACTATTCCTGGGCTAACTGCTGGGACTACGTATTATGTTAAGTATGCTTTATTATCAGAAATTGAGCCAGGTAATTTTACTGTATCGGATCAGCTAAGTGCTATCCCAACTGCAGCATCTGCACAAACAATTGATATTTCGGGGTACACAAGTTTTGTGCAAAATGCTGCACTAGCTTTTACTCCTGCAAATGCACAAATTTCTGCAGTATTACAGAATATTACTGGAGCAAGTATTGCTTGGACAGTTACAGGTGCTACGGTGTCTGGAAGCGGAGCAACAATAACTATTACGCCCAATGCAGGCTCAACAGGTATAACAGTTGTGTTAAATGTCAGTGGTGGAAATTTAGCTACTGCACTATCTAAAACTGTAAATATGCCTGTTGTGTATAATGGAGCAAAAGGCGAAGTAGGGGCTGCTGGTACAATGTCAGCATTTATATCTATTTATAAATGGACTGATAGCGCTACGCCTCCAGGACGTCCTACAACTACTTCTACATATATTTGGGGCACTGGAGTCTTTACTGAGCCGGATACTTGGTATAAAACAATACAAACAAATACTGCTCCTGGACACTATTTGTGGTCTATTACCATACCCCTTATTGCAGCGGGAACAGTTACAGAAAGTACTCTAGACTGGACAAGCACTGCTAATCCTATAAGAAGTATTTCATATAACGGTAGCAACGGTGTCCCTGGTAGTAGCGGTAGTGCTACATATTTGATTGAGCGAGGTGCTTCTACTAACTTTTCTGCACCTACTAATGCAGAAGTAATGGATTTAATAGGCCGCAACCCAGTAGCAGGCGATATAGCCACAGTTAGTTACAACAACTATAACGGTGCACTAATATACAAATACGGTACTAGTTGGGCCGTAATGACCACATATATTCCCGGTAGTTTAATTGTACAAGGAACTATTACTGGAGACAGGCTTGTTACTGGCACTGTTACTGCCGATCTAATTGACAGCCGCGGATTGTCTATTAAAGACGCTTCAGGAAACGTAATTCTTTCTGCTGGAGTACCACTAACTGCCAGCAATATTACTGCACCAAGTGCCTGGGTAAATTCCAATATTACTATTGGCAGCAACGGCGCACTAAATGGCGGTGGCGGTGGACAAGTTAGCATTACTGGGCTTGGGTATACTGGTGATTTAAATGCCACCAATGGAGCGCCTTCAGGAACTTATGTAGCTGGAACTTTAGCACAAACTGTTGCGTCCAATGCTAATGATGCAAAAGTAGCAGCAGATGCAGCTACGCTTGCAGTAGGTGGAAAACTAAATAAGAGTACAGCAGATACGCTAAGTGCAACTATTAGTATTAACGCTGTAACTGGAGCAGGTTTTCGCGCAGGAGATCTGCAGTGGAATTCGTCCGGGGTTAGAACAAGCGGTTCAGGTGTAGCTATGACGCCAGGAGGCATAGTCGGCTACAATGGAACAACAAATACTTTTAGTATTAGTGCTTCTACAGGAGATGCTTATTTTGCTGGCACTCTTAATGTATTAGGACAAACCGCAGGTCAAGGCAGTATGGCAGTAACTAATAATAACATTATTATCAGAGATGCCTCTAATAATATACGTGTTAAATTAGGTTTATTGTAATATGGCATATGGATTAACTACTTACAAAGCAGACGGAACTATAATATTACAAAACTCCACCAAAAGTGGAGTTTTTGGTGAAAAGTATGAATATGCAAAAACAGGTACTCCTGGCAATAAACCTCCGGTGTCTTTTCCACAGTACACAGGAAGAACTATACGACCCATGCAATTAATACCTGGAGCACATAGTTGGAATGTTACTTATCCTAGTGGCGTACCTACTATAAACTTTTATGAGAATGATGCTATAGCTGCAGGTATTCCTCAGTTTTACTATGATTCTACCGTATTATATATTTTTGTTAGATAAAGGCAATTATGGCAACTTATGGCCTTAGAATAGTAAATGATGAATCAGAGTTATTAGTAGATAGCGAGTACTTTTCACCTGCTTTTGCACAAAAACTTGAATTTAGTCCTACTGTTTATTCTGAAGAAGCAGGCAGTACCTATTTACATAGCGGCTACGTAAAGCGAGAATACAGGACCTCAACCGTAACAGCTCCAGGTAATTTTATAGTTATGTGGACTATACCAAACAGTACCGCAGACGTTTGGTATAACTTTGAAACTTCTACCACAAGTATGGGAGGTTATTTAACCTTATGGGTATATGCTAACTCTATGGGGGACAATTTAACTTATACTTTACCAACTGGATATTTATTTGCTATTAACAGTTTACCGGCTAGTTCTGTGGGTTATGGACTGCAGTTGTTTAACAGCGCAGGTACTAAAACGTTTGATAGTAATAATATGCAATTAGCTCCGTACTATATAAGCGATAGTTTTAGTTTTTGGACAGACCCAACAGGTCCACAAGGTCTAGGTACACCTATTGAACTAAGTATTCCAACCAACCCTATTTTTATGTTGCCAAACTATACTTCTTTAAGAATTTTTAAGAAGATGTCAGGACAAGTACAAGTAGGCCATTTAGAATTTGTATACGAAGCTATGTTTAAGCGAGAAAGCAATATTTTACTAACAAAAGAAGTACAAGTTTACTACTCAGATGAAGGTGATGCGCCTTGGCCATATACCCAAACAATATACAATAGCGGAAACAGACAAGGGTTAGGTATTATTGTTGCTGATGCAGATTTATATGCTCCACCAGGAACAGGAACCGGAAGTGGTACTAATCCACAGTATCAACTAACCTCAACAAGTACTAGTATTAATGAAGGCACTAGTATAACGGTAACTCTTACCACGCAAAACGTAGCCAATGATACTCCTTTTGCGTACACTGTTACTGGCGTAGCTGCGGCAGATTTAACTGTTGGAGGAACAACAGGCGTTTTTATTATTCAGAATAATTCAGCAACAGCTAATTTTACGTTTGCAAACGATTATTTAACTGAAGGCACAGAAATATTTAAACTAAGTCTAGACGGCATGTCGCAGTTTATAAATATAACAGTTGCAGACACTAGTACAAGTGCTTCATATAGTTGGAGTTCTCCTGGAAACGTAAATGAAGGGGCTACAGGATTTACAACTTTTAATGCTACAGGTGCAAATGGAAAAGTAGTAACTTTTAGTGTTATTGGACCAACCACAGAGTCTGGTTTAACAAGTATTTCAGGACCTAGCGACGGTACTTTAATTACTGGTAGCTGGACAGTAAGTGGAAACGCAGCAACATCTGTAAATGTACAATACTCAGCCGTTGCAGATTTAACAACAGAAGGCCCAGAAGGATTTAGACTTGTCGCAGTAGTAGATGGCCTAGAAGTTGCAACAAGTGGTAATATTACTGTCAACGACACAAGTAAGACCGCTGGATACTCAATAGCAGCTGCAGATAATTGGAATGAATCAAACTCTTATTCTGTAACTGTTAGTGCAAACAATGTAAACGGCACTACTTTGTATCTTACAACAAACAACTCACTTGTTGTACCAAGTTCTAGTACTGTATCTGTAAATTCAGATACATTTACTACTAATATAAGCTATAGTGCAGGAATTGTAACAGCAAATACTACTGTACGATTAAGTGTTAGAATTGGAAGTGCTAGTGGCACTGAAGTAGCATTTAAAGAAATTATACTAACTAACGTTACTCCTTCATATGGTTTTGGAGCAGTGTCAGCATTTAATGAAGGCACTAGTGGTTCTGTACAGTTTAATTACAGCTATGCAGCTAATACTGCCCTAACATTCGAAGTCGTAGCACCCAGCAGTGGACTAAACGGAGCCTCAGACGTTACCTTAAATACTACTAGTCATAATGTTGGTGCAACAAACGCTTCTGGCAGCGTTAGTGTAACTTATTCCGCTGCTGCGGATTCGTTAACCGAAGGTGCAGAATTTTTTAGAATTAATGCTAAAATAGGTACTTCAGTTGTTGCTACAACTGACAATATTACTATTAACGATACCTCAGTTGCAGCAACTTATAGTTTGACCAGATCTGCTACTAGTGTAAACGAAGACGGTAGTTTTACAATTACTTTTGCTACAAATCAAGCAGGTAGTTTTGGTTATACTATTTCAGGAGTTAGTTCAGCAGATATAGGTGGGGCTAGTTTAACTGGGTCGGTTAGCAATGGTAGCGTACTAAGCTATACAGTAACCGCTGACTCATCAACTGAAGGAGCCGAGACCTTCAGTATTAGCTTAAATAACGGATTAGCTTCCACAACTGTAGCTATTAATGACACTAGCTTATCTCCTAGCTATAGTTTAACTAGATCTGTTGCGAGTGTAAACGAAGGCGGTAGTTTTACAATTACTTTTGCTACAAATCAAGCAGGCAGTTTTGGTTATACTATTTCAGGAATTAGCTCAGCAGATATAGGTGGGGCTAGCTTAACAGGAACTGTTAGCAATGGTAGTGTACTAAGTTATACAGCAACCGCAGATTCGCTAACAGAAGGCAATGAAACTTTTAGTATTGCATTAAACAACGGTCAAGCTTCTACAAGTGTAACTATTGTTGATACTTCAGTTGCCGCAACTTATAGCTTAACTAGGTCTGTTGCGAGTGTAAACGAAGGCGGTAGCTTTACAATTACTTTTGCTACAAATCAAGCAGGTAGTTTTGGTTATACTATTTCAGGAGTTAGCTCAGCAGATATAGGTGGTGCTAGCTTAACAGGAACTGTTAGCAATGGCAGTGTACTAAGTTATACAGCAACTGCAGATTCTTCTACAGAGGGCTCAGAGACTTTTAATATTGCTCTTAATAATGGCCAAGCTTCTACAAGTGTAACTATTAATGATACTTCACGTACACCACCAACTTATTTTCTTGGAAACATTCCGTCTGGAACTGTTAATAATGGTGTTGGAATTAATTTTTATCTTAACTCTACAAATGCTAACGGGGTATCGGTAACTGTATCAAAAAGTGGTGCAGGAGCAAGTCGTGTAACCATAAGTCCTACTAATTTTACTATTAATAGTGATGCTAGTACTCAGAACTGGATAGGTCTTACTATTAGTTTCCCAACAACTACTGTTGCACAACAAAGTGTAACAATTAGTTTAAGTACTGGGCAGAGCTTTGGGTTTGACATTGCTGCTTATACAGTTGCTGGACCTGCGCCAACAATTACATCAGTTGTTATGACTAGTGGAGAGTACTATCCTGGAGAGACTATTGATGCCATTATTAACTTTAGTGGGCCAATAACTTCAGATACTTACGTTAATACAAAATTAACTGCTGGAGCATACGGTAGTTTTTATATAACTTCTACTACTGGAGCAGCTGCACCACCAGGAGCAAACGGTACTGCAGGAGAGTATATTCAAATGATAATAGGCACAAACAGTGCTTATTATACAGGTCCAGCTAATCCAGGACAGTTAAATGTACTAAATGCAACTTTATCTGCTAGAACTATGACTGGTACGGCTACAGGAGTTCAAAGACAAGCATATATTGTTACACCTACTTTTAAAGTATATACATAAAAAACACTAAACTTTCGCAAAAACTATACCCTGTCCATTCTTTGGGCAGGGTATTTTTTTGCATTGACAATACCCCGCCCTTGTGGTATAATATACCAAAATGTCAGAACGTTTCAATATTTTTTCTTGACAAGCTTTTATCCCAATCTAAAGGGCGGACTTGCCGTTTAGATTATAATTAAATATATAACCACTGCTAATAAGGAGATCTGATTATGGTGGAGATTGATAACCACAGCGTCATTCAGACAGTTTCACTAGTTGCGTTAGCAGTTGTTGCTTTCTCAGTTGGAATACAGAAACTGCTAAAAGACTGGAAAAGTACTGGTGCGGAAACTAGCATTATTACTTTAATGCATACCGAACTGGAGCGTATGAGCGATCAGAATGGCTTACTAGCATCTGAATTAAATCGCTTACAGCAAGAAATGATTTTATTAAATTCACAACTAGCACAGTTGTGCCTTGAGAATCAGCAACTACAAACCGAAGTTGTAGCTTTAACAGAAGAAGTAAATAAATTTAGAGTGTCGGCTACACTTGCAGCAGCAAAGAAAGTAAGGTAAAATAATGGAACCAGCAAAGATTAGTTATAAAATTTACCAAGGCAGTACTTTTGCAGAGACTCTTCGCTGGGAGTCAGAAACAAAACAATATGCTCCAATTTCTGCTATTACCAATGCAGCTCCTTGTGTAATTACTACTAGCAGCGCTCATGGTGTGCCCCTAAACTGGAGAGTACGAGTAACTGGTGTTAATGGAATGAAAGACATTAACACTATTAGTGAAGATGCCTACTATTTGGTTACTGGCAAAACATCTACTACAGTAACCCTAAACCAAGTTAATTCAGCAGGTTACGGTGCTTATACATCAGGCGGAACTGTAGAGTACAACACACCAATTCCTATTACTGGCTACACTGCACAAATGCAGATTCGTGAGACACTAGAGTCTACTACAATTTTACATGAGATGACAAGTGCTAATGGTGGCATTATTATTGATCCGATCAATTATACAATCTCACTGAAAATTACTTCTGCAGTTACAGGCACATTTAACTTTGATGCAGCAGTATATTCCTGTGAATTAACAGACAACCAAGGCAACGTAATCCCCTTTCTTAGCGGAAATATTAGTTTAGTAAAAGAGGTCACAAGATGACAACTAATGTAATTGTAACTGAAATTAATAATGCAGTTATTATTGAGCGCAAGGAACCTGTTGTTGTTTCTTCGCAATCACAAACCAAAGTAGTAGTAGGTGGCATGATTGGCCCCACAGCTACGACGTTAAGGGGGCTGTCTGATTTAGACTTAACCCAACTAGCGGCAGGAAGCTTATTAGTTTATAATGCCGGAAATCAGAAATGGACTGCTACAAATTTGTTGG